>TARA_R110002051_G_scaffold103503_1_pt1 | contig 71589 bp, 75 predicted proteins | sample TARA_R110002051 | Tara Oceans TARA_R110002051 (sample SAMEA4397023) | marine metagenome | biome: Polar Biome; feature: [MES] marine water layer (ENVO:01000295) within the mesopelagic zone...; material: water (ENVO:00002006), including particulate matter (ENVO:01000060) such...
CAGATATATGACCGCGCCGATGGCGATCAGCGGTGTCAACATGCCAAGAAGGCCGAAGACCATGCCGGTGGCAGCGCAACATCCCATCATCATGAGGGTGATCCTTTTCTTTGCGCACGGTTCAGGAGAACCGCGTAGAGTGCTGTGGCGGCGAAAACGCCGATTGTGATCCGTATTGCGAACCTGAATTCGAGCAGAATGATCAGGATCGAAAGAGCTGCCGCGAGACCGGTGGCCCACAGTTTCGGGGCCGGTCCGGGTTTGCCAGCGCGCAGCCAAAGGGCCTGCGCCACCACGGCGAGGCAGAAGAACAGCAGCGGGAACAGGGCGTAGTCGAGCCAACCCGTGAGGGCCGACAATCCGACACCAGCGACGATGATGACCAGGAGCGGCGTAAAGCAGCAGAGCGCGGCAAAGAGCGTGCCGCCAAGCCCCCACTTCAGCAGGCGGTCGGAATTTTCAGGTGTTGCGGTCAAGGGGCTGTCTTTCGTTGTGGTGTTTCGGTGCTCGAAACCCGTTTCATATGCGAACGGCGCAGTGCGCGGACGATCAAGTAGGAAAGGCCCGCCAGAACCAGCACGGCTATGCCGTTCATCCCCGAGAGCCAGGCACCGATCCCGCCGAACAACGCCGCAAGCACGGCTGCACCGCCGCCGCAGCAAACGACCAGAACCGGAGCCGCTACTAAGAAGGCCAGTAGGCCACCCATCAAATTGTCACGCATTGCAGACGGCTCAGGAGGCTGTGTCGGGCAGCACGTGTGCCGGATAGCCATTGGCTGTCACAGCCCCGATGATGCTTTCGATGGTGGTCTCAGAGTCATCATAGGTCACGCTGTAGACGCCCTGTCCATATTCTGGGCCGTCCTCGAACTCGGCGATCTCGACCGAAGGAACACCGCGCATGGAACTGGCAACGATGAAAGAACAGGACGGGCATGTCAGCTCACTGACGGCAATCTCGACCTGGCGCTCTTCGGCGAGGGCCGGGGTCGAGAGCGCGGCGATGGTCAGGGTCGATAGCAAGAAGTGTTTCATGGTTTTGGTCCTCGTTCAGAATTTCAGGATAAAGGGGGTGATATATGGAAAGATCATCGCCACAGCGACAATCGCGGAAGCGGCCCAGAGGGTCGCCCGCATGATCCGGCGGTCGATGGGGCGAGCGCATGTGCCATCGGCGCAGGATTCCGCGTCCACGGGCTTATAAGCCATGTAGAAGCCGTATCCGAGGAACGCGGCACTCAGCGCGAAGGTATACCACTTGTAGGCATAGAGCGCCCCAAGCTGCGCGATGAACACGCCTGTTACGCCAAAGCTGACCAGCACCAGCGGCAGGATGCAGCAGGATGTCATTGCCAACGCACCCAAGACACCAATTCCTGTCGCGCCCCAACCTCCTGCGGCGTCTTTGTCGGTCAGTTGCAGCTGATCTTGAGCTGTCTCCACCATTTTTTGATCCATCGAGTCGTCCTTGAACTGATATTTCCACTGTTCTAAGGTCTGTAGCTGATACAGGCTCAAGGGATTTTTTCGAAAAATGAGTAACAGACGCGTGACATCACTCCGGCGGATCGATCTAGCCCGCGCGACAGGCTGCAATCTGGAGACTATTCGCTACTACGAGAAGATCGACATCATGCCGGACCCACCGCGCAGCCTGAACGGTTATCGCAGCTACGATGACGGGCATGTCAGGCGATTGAAATTCGTCATCCGGTCGCGCGACCTCGGGTTTTCTCTCGAAGAGGTCCGTGGGTTGCTCGGACTGGTCGATGACCAGTCCCGGACCTGCGCCGAAGTTCAAGTTATCGCCGAAGATCATCTGACTGATGTTCAGGCCAAGATTGCCGATCTGCAGCGCATCGAGCGCGTCTTGTCGGACACCGTTGCGCGATGCACCGGCGACGCTGCCCCGGAATGCGCTGTTATCGACGCACTACTTGATGCGTGAGCAGGTTTTTGGTTGGTCTGGGACCGAAGCGGTTTTGGGATGCAGCAGCCATTGGCCGCAACGCAGGAATTCGGCAAGGTGGGCACTTTTGAGACCTTCGCCGCATCGAGAGCGGAGGTCCGTTTTTCTATTTTCGGACGGATACGGAAGGGTGGTTCTGGCGGAGAACCACCCTTTCTTGCTATTATGGTTCTGATATAGCGTATTCGCGCTCAGGAGGGCCTATGGCTGGCAGAGCAAAAGCAGAACCGGCATGGTTCGAGGACTTCGACCTAGAGGCCGAAGTCACCGCTCTGATAGAGCGGATCGAGACGGCCACACAGTTCACCTTGCCAGATCGTAAGCGTCAGATCGTTTTTGACTATGCCACGAGGCGGCTAGCGGACAATGCAGATCGTGTCGCCACGAAGGCAAGCAAACCGGTGTTCAGATCACGCCGCGATTTCCTTGAGACGGTGCAGGATACCATTTTCTTGGCGATTCCGGCCGAGAACGTCGAGAAAATGCCGATCACCGAATACGTGTTGAACGATCCTGATTTCTACGAAGCCGCCATGCTGCGGGCTGCGTCCATCACGCAGGAACGGCTTTTCGACATCATATCCCCGATCATCGAGGATATGACCGTCGCGGATGCGCGGGCTTTCGTCTCGAAAATCTGGCATGACGGGATCGACAGCAACGCCATCAAGTATGCCGAGGCGTTGAAGCGTCCGGGGCGTGAACCGATCCCTCTACGTCGGAGCCGCACCGCCTGACGATGTTTCGGCGCGATCACGGCGACGTTCGCCGCTGATTACGGTTTCGCACCACCGCTTGAGTTGATCCTGACAATTCGAGCAAAGCGCCCAGGTTTGGGTCCAATCCCGGCCAGCGCATTCACGCTTTCACCCAGACTGTCGCGCAAACCTTTGAAGCCGCCTCATGACATCTGTGTTCATCTTTGGTTTCAACCTCGCCGCCGCCCATCGATGAGATGCGCCAGCACGCATCGGCCGGTTTCTGGCCCTGTCGCTACATGGCCATGTCATCGAGGTAGGCTTGTCCCGCTTCAAGAATCGTCACACCGATGATGGGCTTGCCGAGCGCGGCTTGCAGGTTGATCCAGCCTCGCCGTTCTGCCTGTTGTGCTCCGGACAGGATTTGTGCGTCATCAAAGTCAGCCAGGAATTCATGGGCTTTCAGCGTGTCAATATCCGGGCCGACACCTTTCACATCCGCGCCTTCAATGTTCCGCACCGTCATGATGATGGCTAGAGCCACATCATAGGAGTTCTGGTGATCGTCACTCATTCTCAAATTTCCTTTTCATCTTGCCAAAAATATCCTCGGGGGCGCGCCCGAAGGGCGCGGGGGCAGAAAGCCCCCTTCCTACCTATACGGCCCGCGATACGGTTCCCCAATAAGCTGGATATGAGGGCATCCCAAGATGAAGCTGGTCGCGGCGTGCAGCGAGCGGAAATAGATGCAATGTGCCTTGTTCGTTGACCACAGTGTATGGGGTTTGCTGGCATAGTTGCCGGTCCCGACATGGCGTTGCAGCCATTGCCGGGTCAACTCGTTTGTCGCGGGGTCTGCGCGCACGCTGAGACGAACGGGGAACTCCCGATCCATGACTTCATAGCGGTGTGGCGATTTGCTCCCCATGGCGAAGAACATAAGCAGAACGGAGAGCGTTGATCCAGAGGGCGATGCGATCTGCGATCACGCCTAGCCTGGTCCCTTGGGGTTCGGACAAGCCGAACGCCACTGCGGGACGTTGGCGGCAGGGATGCCGCCGGATTTAAGCGAAATAGACAGACCCGTGTTGTCGGCTGCGCCTCCTGCCCGCGCCAGTCCGTCGATTTCGCTCAATTCCTCCCAATCCTTCCTTTCATCGCATTCGAGGTTTCAGGAGCAGGCGCATTCGCGCTGTCCCTTAACCCCGATCCATTGGGCAACAGACCCAAGCGACACCACAAAGGAGAACCGTCATGCCGAAATATGATGTCTATACGGAAGTCACAAACCAGATCATTGAGGCACTGGAACAAGGTGTGAAGCCGTGGGAATGCCCGTGGCAGAAGAACGCCGCTGCCCTGCCATTGCGGGTCACCGGAGACAGCTATCGCGGGATCAACCATGTTCTGTTGAACCTAAAAGCATGGGCGCAAGGCTATCGCAATCCAGTCTGGATGACGTTCAAGCAGGCAAAGGACTTGGGTGGAATGGTGCGCAAGGGCGAGAAGTCATCGCTTGTGGTCAAATATGGCACGTTCGAAGCGAAGGACGAAGCACCGGAAGGCGGGATTGAGGCCAAGACGCGGGGGTATCTGAAAGCCTATCGCGTGTTCAATGTGCAGCAAATCGACGGGCTGGACGATCAATTCCCGACACCTGACGAGGCCGAGTCGCTGGCAACGCGGCCTATTGAGCAGCTTTCGCACATTGCCGCCAACATGGTCGAGAGTATGGGCGTGGGCTATGCGGAAGGTGGGGACCGGGCATGCTATGTCCCGTCTTTGGATAAGGTTCACATGCCCGAACTGCCGAAGTTCAAGGCGGCAGAGTTGTTCTATTCAACGCTTTTTCATGAGTTGTCCCATGCGACAGGTCACGAGCGCCGGTGCGACCGGACGAAAGATAAGGCCGGGTCCAAGTTTGGGAATGCGGTCTATGCGATGGAAGAACTCATTGCCGAAATTTCATCGGCAATGGTGGGTGCGCAGCTTGGTTTTCAGCCGGGCCACATCGAGGACAGCGCGGCTTACGTTCAGTCGTGGTTGAAAGTGTTGCGCGACGACAAGCGTGCGATTGTCAAAGCAGCAGCGGCGGCGCAGCGATCTGCGGATTATCTCATGGAGAAAGCTGGAGAGATTGCAGAGGTCGCTTAGGCCCCTGCCCTACCGTTGCAGCGGAGGTTTGTTTTTCAGATGCAGGTGAAGGCTGGCGCGTCGCCCAGGTTCATAGCCCGGGTTGTGTCCCCTACGGTTAACTCAACACGTTGAGTGTTGCGCAGGCCCTCAAGGATCGGATGCCAGACGTTTTCAGCCAGGTCACGCTTTGCCAGCCGTCCATGGACAAGTGGTGCGGTGATCGTCTGACCGTCGGGAAAGGCGAGCGTGGCCATTGTGGTCAAATCGGAGTTGCCCCCCAACACGATCAGAACCATGCTTTCGGTCCCGCCATAGACACGGTTGGGATCGCAGACGAGGCGGATGGTGGCCCCGTTGTCTGTGGTGGAATACAGATCAAGACCGCGCGTAAAATCATGTTCCCATGCCACAGCGGGTGTCGCGGCAAGGGCAGCGATGAGCATAGAAACAAGGCGGTTTTTGAAACGCATAGGCTGACTTCCTTTCGGAGCCAGCCTAGCATTTTTTCAGGGAAACTGGAAGGTCACGCGTCGAGTTCAGCGGCGAGAACCCACTTACTTTGCCAGACATCAAAGGTGGCCAATATAGTGCCCTGCGGGTCGAGGATCTTCAACGTGCCAGAGGTCTCTTTATCCAGCATGTAAGACGCCCCAAACATCCGGAGGGTTTCGGGTGATGGCGAATAGACAACGCCGACATCTACGGCGTCATCCTCGCTGCGCATGGAGAACATATCAGTCATAATCGTAAATCACGTCCTCTCGCACGATATCATCTTTCCATTTCGGTGTTCGCGCCCCGGTGTTCCATTCGTAAAGATATCCTACGATATCCCGCGTTTTGGCATCGAGAATGCGGGCGATGGCTTTTCCTTCAATCTTCCGTTTTCGCATCATGATCAAATCCTTTCGCGATGCGGTTGGGTTTTGCGCCCCCTTCCGCCAGTGGCGAAGCCTCGGCTGAACTGACCAGCCGAATGGCCTCATGCCATTCGACTGGACAGAGCAGAGAGGGCGCAGCCCGTCCTGCGTCCGGAGACGGATCGAAGACAGGGGGCCAGAGGGCAAAAAATTGGGGGGACCGCGCAAAGCGTGGGGGAGCCGATTTTCTGTCCGGAGGCTGGCGCGCTTGCGCGACATCACAACCCCTGTTGAGAGCCGGGACCGGATGGCAGGCGGATCAAGAAAAGGAAAAGTGCCGACGCGCCTAGAGCGAAGCGGAAGGCGTGTTGTCTTTATTCAATGCAATACCGCGTTTCACGCGGTGTTTCTGTAGTTATTCTCGGGATAGCTCTTGCAGAACTTCTTCCAAGCATTTCCAGAATAACGGCTCAAACTGCCCTCGTAACATCGCCGTGTCAGAAGATAGCCCATATGGATCATTCTCGGCGCGCAGATGATCAATCAAGTCCGTGTTGATCCGTTTTGTTGTCTGGTAGCCGTCGCGGATTGGTAGGCGGTCAGCATCCGGCTTCTCGATGAACTCACGTTTTGGGTCGAAGAGCTGGACGGCTTTGCGCCCTGCTAAGCGGATTGGAACTTTGCGGTCGATCCCTTTTGCGGCAAGGTCGTCTATTGCAGCGCCGTGCGCGCGTGTGATTGCTGCCGTTAGATGAACCTCCCGCGTAGCGCCGGATTGCGCCGGTGTTGCGGGTTCGTGAGACTTTACCTTGGGCTTTCGTGTGGCATTGGGCTTTGGTGCGGGCGCTTCGGTCTTGCTATGGCGTTTTGGGCCTTGGTCGCTCTCGATCTTCTTTGGGGCGGCCTGGGCTTTGGCTGCGATAGCTGTAGGTGTGGTCTTGGACGGTTGATCAGACTTTCTCGGTAGGTTTGAGTGATACTTCGGGTCACTACCCTTGATGGCCGTTCGTTGCTTGCGGGGCATTATGTGGCCTCCGTTACTTCTTTGAGGATGGCGGCAGCTTCGTCCAAGGCTTCGTCAAAATACTTGGCATGTACGCGGCCAAGCGGATTAATCCCACTGCGTTTGGTTTGAGCGATTGTGTGTAACAATCCTTCTTTCGATGCTTCGCGGTGCTGTTTGCGTGACATGAAGAAATGCGAAACAACTGGAAATTCATCAAACGCCCGGTCTTCGAATTCGAGTTCGGTTTTGCTCTGCTTGGCCGGTACATCAGAAAGGACGACGTGAAAGGATGGGAGCGCTTCGGGGTCTTCGGCGCGGTCGGCAAGGCCTTTGTACCATTCGAATGTGTCGTTGGTGCTTTTCCAATCATCCATGCTTAGTTTCATTGGAAGGATGATAACGTCACTAGCAGCAGCCAGATCATCGGCCCAGGCCCCTGCCGCGCCCATCGTATCCACAAAAATGTAGTCAACATCACCAGCTTCGTAGGCTTGGTCAGTTCTTGTGCCAAGCTCGTCTGAAAATTCTAAATGCTCGACGACCAAAAGAGGATCATTGATCCCCAGCGTTGTGGCCCAATTCATCATTCCTTGTTGTGGGTCGGTGTCAAAGATGATGCAGCGCTTTCCGTCGCGCATGGCGGCACTTGCGAGTGCGCGGATCAGTGTCGTTTTTCCGGCACCGCCCTTCCGGCTCATTACCGCGACGACCTTCATGTCTTCATTTGCCATCTGCTTTGCCTCAGTGTTGGTTGTTTAGTGTAGGTTGTCAGCGGAACGCGGTACAGTGTCAAGTGTGCAGTAACGACTGTGTAGTGTATAAGTGCAGAGGTGCAGTGACAGAGGTCAGCGGCATAGTGTTGGTTGCCAGTGAAGCAGTGTCTGAGGTAAGCGGAACGCGGGCCAGTGTCGGAGGCGCAGTGTAAAAGGCACAGTGTTGAAGGTATAGTGCATCAGGTAAGATGTAACATGTTCAAGGTATCAGGCATAGTAACGGAGGTGCAGTGCATAGTGTGCAGTGTATGTTGTTCAGGCATCTTACTAACCATTTGGGCGGTTTGGCAGTGGCAGCTCGGTGTCGCGGAATGCGGTTGAAGTCGAAATGCGCTCCTGGAGCGGCACAGAGCGGCCATACAGCCCGAAATCGCGTTTTTATAGGGTAGAGTGGCCGAAGACGAATTGAGGCCCTGTGTGGGCCATTTTTGCACTTTCGGCCGTCACCTTCGGTTTTTGGGCTGGTCTCGCCGTGGCCTCGACGGCCTCGCTTCTGTGAAGCTCGGCGAGAAACGGAATAACTGATAACATTACAATAATAAGGCATTGTATCCACGACTGCATTATTGTAACAACATCAGTTATGATGATGGCAGGAAATAGGGGTTCTTTGTTCTTATGCCCAAAGGTCGCATCCTCACTGAATCTGAACGCCTCGTGATTGCCGGCGAAGCGGCAAAAGGCGTTGGGAAGCAGCACCTTGCGCAGCGTTTTGGTGTGACAAGGCGAACAATCGACTACACAATCAAACGGGAAAAAGATCGACGCCGTGACACGGGCATTCGAACCGCTGCGGCAAGCGTCACAGTGACCCCAGACGAAATGAACGCGTTCGATGCGGTACTTGCGAAGCATGGTTTCGGTAGTCGAGCGGATGGATTGCGAGCGTTGATGCAGGCGTCCAGTGGCATTTTCGTGCCGGATGAACATCTTTCCAGCGACCTTTCGAGCTTCCGTGCGGCGCTCAATCGTGTCGGAAACAACATCACCCAGATTGCGCGTCGGATGAATGAAGCGAAGAAACGGGGGATGCCCGCGCCCTGGTCTGACAGGCAGTATGAGGAAGTCCGCTCGCTTGCGGGTATGATTTTGGAGATGGGCGACCAGATTGATTTACTGGTCAGACGTCGGAATTCTGTCATGGCCGTGACGGTCGATGATGTGTTGAGGGAGTTTGCTCTTGGCACGGAATAGCGCAGTCGAGGCTGTCACAGGCGAGGTTTTCCGCGAAGGTTGGGACCGTGTTCGCGGTTCTATGCAGGGATTGAACAGTAGGAAGGCTGGTCAGCTTTACCGTGCGGCGCGGGGACATCGAGCGGCGGTGTTTAAAGCGATCAAGAACGGCGGGACGCACACCAAGGGCCAGTTGAGCAATCAGCTTTCCTACATCACACGCGACAACAAGCTCTCACATTTCGTGGATAGCCGCGGGACATTCGACGGCAAGACGAAATTCGAAGACAAGGACATCAAGAAGCTCACGGAACGGTTTGCGGAGCGATGGGACAGTGGTTTCCGGCCCAAGATGGGAAACACAACGCACATGCTCATGTCGTTCCCTAAAGGCACGAAGTCTGAGGACGTTCGCGACACTGCGTCGGATGTGTGCGAGCGGTTCTTTGAGACGGACGAGGGCCACTTTGACTTTGTGATTGCCGTCCACAAGGATCGAGACCACCCGCACGCCCACATTGTGTTGAACAGGCGGTCGCAGGAGGGTGAGTTTTTCTACCTTGGCCGGGATCATCGCTTTAACTATGACGATTTCCGCCTCGCGATGGTCCAAGAGGCTGAAAAATATGGCGTAAAGCTGGAGGCTACGCGCCGAATAGATCGCGGTGAGGTACACTATCCACCTAGAACGAGAGAGATCTACGCGGTCAAGGAAGACGCTGAGAAGAACGTCATTCGTGAGCCAGCGCTGCGCGAGCGTGTCGGCAGAGATTTGGCCCGCACGTTGGCCGAGATTGCCAGCACGAGGATTGTTTATCATTCGCTTGCCGTAGAGGCGTCTCAGGACAGTCGAGAAGAAATTGCGCAAGCCCTCCAAAAGGCTGCCGTGCTTTTGGGTAAGGGATCACAAGTTGAACAAGATGGAGATGTATACATGGGAGCCGTTGAAGACTTTGACGATCTGAGAAGCCGGTATGCCGACACTGTAGAAGAAGTGCAGGCGCGGATTGCGGGCCTTCCTGAAGGACAGAGGGCGCAGAAGGAGCGCGAGTTGAACCAGCTTCAGGCGGGTGTTCGGCGTATGCAGCCCCTTGGGCTTCGATCTGCGACGCTTGAGCAAAAGCCGTCCGATGGCGGTATTTACTCAGAGTTGAATATCAACAGCGAGCTTACAGGCCGTTTAAACGATGGAACAACGCAGGCACAGATCGACAATGCGCTGCGCGGCACCGGGATCAATGCTGAAACCGTCGTGAACCGGATCGAAACAGGCGCACCAAACGCTGCACTTGAGCAGCAGTGGGTAGCAGATGATCTTGCCAAGGTTGCAAAGGCTCAGGGTTTGAATCTTGAGCGCAAAAACGATCTTGAAGCGGCGCGCGAGCGGTTGAACCAGGTGCATGTTGATTTGGGCACAGCGCTTGAGCGTGCGGAAGTGTTGCGCGACGATGGTGTGATCGAAGAAGCGCGCGAAATCCGTTTCCACTTCGATCAAGAGCAGTTTGACGACGCGGCGCGTGCGATCCGGCAGGAGTTGCGAGGGCAGGGGGTCAACGAGGCACAGCTTGAGGCTCGTGCCGTCGAGATTGAAAACCGTACGTTCGACCGGATCGAGGCAGAGCAACAATCCTATCTCGAAACGCGGCCTGAAATTCTGTCTGATCCTGGCGCGGTCTATCGCACCGACGAAGAGGGCAGGGGCCGCATCACGGATCAGCAGCTAGCAGATCGGCTTGATCGGGAGATTGAGGTCATCCTTGACCGTGCGCCAGCCAATCAGAGTATTTCCGAGGCCGTCGCGTCTGATTTCAAGGACCGCTACGCCGACATGCCGGATCACGTCGCCCGAGGCTTGGGTGATACCTATGAGACCAGCTTCAGTTTGAACAACGAGCAGGAGTTGCGAGAGGCAGAGATTGAAGCTGCTGAAACCGCGACAGCCCGTGAGCAGGCGCTATACGCGCACAGGCTGGACAACGGGATCGCGCGGGCCGAGGCCGATGGTATTTCAACCGCAGAACTGCGCGAGCTGGTGTCTGAGATTGAGACAAATGTGCGGGAAGGTGCAAACGACGGTGACCAGGCCTATGCCGATGACCGGTTTGAGCAACTGGTGATCGAGCGTGACCGGCTTGAAGTCAATGGGGCAAGCGTCCAACAGCACGTGGCGCTTGCGACAGAGTTTTCCGCGCTATCTGCTGCGCGCCAGAGCGGCCAGCTTACTGCCGATGAGGCGCAGCGGGCGGATGTGTTGTTGCATGATACAGCGGATCGCTATGGCATCCAGATGCGTGACGGGTTGGTTCGTGAGGACACCCGTGAATTCCAAGACTGGCAAACGAATGACCCAGAGGGTGAGCGTGCAATGGCTGATCGCTTTGAGGCGGAGCGGTTGGAGCGGTTCGATGCAGACATGACCCGCGTTCAGGGTAGCGTCACGGTGGAGCGTGGCTTGCGTGCGATGGAGATTGATCAAACCAGCTTGGATCGGATGAGTTCGCGGGTGCGTGACGAAATCATGGCTAAAAACTCAGACACAGAGAGTTTCGACCAACGCTATGACCGCGCGGAAGCTATGGCCGCGAGTGGTGCTATCGAACAGACTGCGCGCGCTCGCATACTGCAAGAGCGTGAAGAATACTTCAGTCAAAGACCGGAGCTGGCAGCGGAGCGGGTTCTGCCATATTCGGATCTTCCCTTCGGCGCGAAGATCGAGGACCGCGAGCGCGTTGAGCAAATCAGTCGCGAAGTGGATCGGGTTACGGCCGTCCGCGATACCCGTGGCGACGTTTCAACAGCCGTCGCCGATGACTTCCGCGCCCGCTACCCCGACATGCCGGACCATTTGGCCCGTGGCCTTGGCCGGACGTATGAAATCGCGAGTGAAGCAAGGGACAGGGAGTCCGTCCGTGAGTATGCGGAAAATCGCATCGAGAATGAAGAAATTCTGCGCGTTGTCGAGCATGAACGATCCGATGATCTGTCTTCACCGTTTGCGAATGACGATCAGCGTGTCAGCTATCGGGAGCAGATCGAGCAGGAGCTTGACGAGGAGCAGATCGAGCGGCTGCGCGAGGGTGACAGTGACGCCTTGGAGAACGTGTTGGATGACCGAATTGATAGGCTCTATGCCGCGAAAGCCTATCTGCAATCTGACGCAGCAACGGCAAATTCCGAGGTTTACCGCGAAGTCGTGAGGGAAATCGCTGACGAAGAATATGAGTTGCAGAAAGACAGGCTGATCGATTCAGAGCGTGAAGGAGGGCCAGTCCATGGGTAAGGGTCGTATTGCATTTGGCATCTTTCTACTCATATTGGTTGCCGTCGCCATCGGCTACGTTGTGTCATCGGCTGTGTTGACCTTCAAGGATTTGGGGTTTCAGGCCGATATCAACTTTCTCTATCTGGCGAAAAATTACTTCTCCCTACGTGACTATCGCCCGGACGACTTCCGCCTTGTGAACCTCATTATGGCCGGTTTCGGCATTGGTGGCTTGTTAATGAGCATTGCGGTGTCGGGGTCGGCGCTGACGAAATTCGGGCTGACCCATTGGCAGAAGATGGGTGAAATGTCGAAGAACGGGTTTTTCGGAAAGCCAGGCACAGGCTTCATCCTTGGGAAGCTCACCAAGCCGAAGCGCAGAGGCAAGTATTTGGTCGCAAAGAAGTTCCCTCACGCCCTGATCGTCGCGCCTACGGGGCGGGGTAAAACGACAGGCTTTGTCATTCCCAATCTTTTGACGTGGGAGGGTTCAGCCGTGGTGCTGGATGTGAAAGGTGAGTGCTTCGAGGCGACGGCACGGCATCGGTACGGGAATGGCGACAGGATCTTCCGTTTTGCACCCACTGACTTCGAAGACCGGCGAACGCATCGCTACAACCCGCTTTTGCGCATTTCTGAGCTAAAGGACCCGTCGCAGCAACAGATGGAGTTGCAGCTTCTTGCGTCGCTGTTCTTGCAGAACGAGAACGACCGTGTTCAGGGGCTTTTGAAAGGCGGTATCGACCTGTTCGTTGCTGCCGGTCTGTTAGCCTTCCAGCGTAAGAACCCCACGCTTGGCGAAATCTACCGCATCGCCGCATCTGGGGGGAACAAGCAGAAGGAATATATGGCGCGCGGTGTTGAGGTTGAAAACGAAGCCGCCAGACTGATTTTCACTCGGCTTGCATCGACCAACAATGACACGCTGACATCCTATGTCTCACTCTTGATGACATCGGGCCTGGACCAATGGCAGAACCCAGCCATCGACGTTGCGACACAGGTGTCCGACTTTGATTTCCGCAAGATCAGGAAGGAGCCGTTTAGCGTTTATTTGGTCGTGCAGCCCCTGATGCTAAAACCTCTGGCACCACTGATACGATTGTTTTTCTCGGACCTTCTGGCGTCGATGCAGGACAAGGAGCCGGGGCCGGATGAACCATGGCCCGTCATGATCATGCTCGATGAGTTCAACCGCCTTGGCAAAATGCCCATCGTGGTTGAGAGCATCGAGACGTTGCGGTCCTATAAGGGGCACCTGGCCATCGTCACTCAAACGATCCCGGCACTGGACGAAATCTACGGCGAGAACACCCGCCGCGCCTTACAGGGCAACGCCGGTGTGAAGCTCTACCTCACGCCATCGGATGAAAAGACAGTCGAAGAATTGAGCAAGGCCGTGGGTAAGACGACGAAGAGTGTGGTCACGCGGTCCCGCGCGATCGGCAAGAACCCGTTCGAGGGTCGCAGCCAGTCGGTGAGGACGGAGGAAGTCTCATTGCTTCCGGAGGACGAAGCGAGGCGCTTGCCGCTTGAAGAAATCGTTATGGTGATTGATGCGCAAATGCCGGTCCGGGCAAAGCGCATTGAGTATTTCAACGATCCGTATTTCAAGAGCATCCATTCGGCACAGGCCGGGGATCTTCCTTTCCCAGAGAAGGAGGTTGCCACTTCGCTGCCTGCACCGGACGAGGCCGAGCACGAAGACAAGCCAGAGGTCGCGGCCGCGGTTGAAACGCCGGTGCCCGCGCCTGAGCCACGGGCACCGGCGCCTGCATCGCCACAGGCTGCGACGCCGGCTGCACTGCCCGAGAAAGGGAAGCTACCAATTGAGCCTGTTGATCGGCCAGCGCCAAAGCGTGAGTCCATTCAACGAGCGGCATTGGAGGACACAAGTCGGCCTACAATTCGCACGTCGAAGCGGAAACGGGCAAAAACCATTATCGCCGTCGATGCGGATCAGCAGCGCCAGATCGAGATGGACCTTGCCACGCAAGTGGAGCTGAGCCTTGAAACTCCAACGGATGCCGATGTCGCCGAGCTTGGCGGCATGATGGATGGCTTGGAGCAGTTGAGGGACAGTATGCCCGCAGTCGAAGATACAGACGGAGCGATCAATCCTGTTCCGCCCTTCGCTGCAGAGCAGGAGCGGCAGTTTGCTCAGGACCTCGCCAACGGACATGCGCATGTCCAGCGAGGCGAGGACGGTGAATGGGAGCGTGTTACATCTGAGGGCACCGAGAAGTTGGGTTATCGCGATGAAGGCAGCGCCGTTAAAGCATGAAAGGCGACCTAGGATGAACTACGCGAGTTGCGCGAGTTCAATGAGGAACGCGGTGTTGATTCCAAAGGTCAGGGTGGCATGAGAGAGTAGGGGCTTCGGTACTCAATGCAACGTACGCGGAGGGTGATCGAGCAGGATCACGCTGAAACCTTCGGGCGACGAAGGTGGTACCACAAGAAGGAAAATCTCTGTCGATCCTTCTTTCTCAAAAAGGCAACGGAATTTCCCTTCGTGTTCCCCCTCGTCAGTGATTTGATCATAGCGGCAGGAGAACCTTTGACCTTCATTTTCTCACTGAGCCAAACCGGACTCTGTGATCAGCGAGAGCGGCATGCCGTGGAGCATGATAAGGTATTGGTCGACTACAATCTGTCCTAGGTCCATAGCAGGCCTTTCTTGGAAGGCATGACGACCCACATTGCGGATCGTCGAGTATTTTTGTCACGCAGGATTATCGACCAATGCGTCGGTTGCGGTCCATCTGGGCCTGATAGTCCGGTGCTGAGCCTGCGTTTTGGTTTCGAGGACCTTGGGGCGTATTTGCTACTGGTTGGGATCCATAGTTTCGCTCGGGCATATTTGATACGCCGACTGCAGCTCTCAGGCGCAAGGCGGCAACTTCTGCGCCGCTTGCGTTGCCCATGAGGTAACGGTTGATTGCTTGTTGAGAACCGAATGCGGCACGACCAAATGCATAGCTACCGCCAAGACCACCAGAGATTGCAGGCATCATTATGTTGCCGGAAATTGCTCGTACGATAAACGGGGTAGCGAGTATGAACCCCTTGGCCATCAAGACCATCATGAAAAACGGCAGAAGAGCACCAATATTTGGTGCAGCTTCAGGTGTACCAAGTTCAAGTAACAGCGAACCAGCTATGCCTGTAATTGTTGAAAACACACCGGCAATGATGATCGGATACATTGCAAAAGATACGACTGCTGTGAGCCATCTTGCAAAGTAGTCCTTCGTCACATCGAAGAGCGTCAAGAAGATCATGATCGGGGCGAGACCGAGAAGAAGTGCGATCATCAGGCGGGATGCAACCATAAGGAAAGCAGCGAGCGCCCCGAGCAGCGAGAGCAGGAAAACACCTAGGTTGGAAAGGATTGCACCGGCCATCCAGTTGAGTTCTTCGCCAGCGGCGTTGAGGTAATCGCCAAAGCTGGCGATCATGGAGTCAAACTCTTCAGCGTATGTGCCAGATGGGCCTGGCGTGCCGCCGCCGACAGCTGCGATCAGCGATCCGGCGATGCTGTCGATGCCGTTGAGAATAGCGGCAGAGAGCGCGTTAAATTGCGTCCAGTTTTGGGCGAATATTCCGATTAAGATGATCTTTACACCTAGCCAAAACGCTGCACGCCCGTCCATAGATCGGTATTGGAATACCATGTTGATGGCGACGAGAATGAGAACGAGTGTGACTCCGAGTGTCGTGATTGTTCCCACAGTCGCGGCTACTGCACCGAACTGGGTTTCAGCAGCGTCATCTAGGAAGCCTTGAGCAGTATCTACAATGTATGCGACTACGCTCATCGTCTATCTCCTATGTCACCAATGCCCTTCTGCTTCACAAACTGTACGAGCAGAGTTTCGCAGTTCATTGAATTGCCCAAGATATCGCGTATTTGCTTCACGAAGCTCATTGCGGTCACTTGAGAGATATCGGTCGTTGAAATGCTGAACTGCGCTGTCCCACGGTGGGAAACGTGTTTCGCAAGAGCATTCACCAGCCTCCACGACCCGTTCAACACTTTGAGCCCGATATATCGTCTGTACTACAAGTCCCTTAAAAGCTTCTCGAACGGACAAATCATCAATCCACTCCGGCTCAGTCGGACGGTTCTGGCAGAAGTCGAACTCACTCTCCATTGTTGGGACTAGACCCTGAGCAGTCGTGACGGCGGGCAACAAGTTAATCGCAGCAGCGAGAATTAGCGCGAGTTTTTTCATGCTCGTTGCTCCGCGTTTTGATGTATTTCCTTTTCGGAAAATTCGTACTGCAACAGCACGGTATACATCGGTTGAAGGCCCTGAAATTGAGTCATCGCGATGATTTTCCAACCGTGAATGGTGTAAGATGCGATCTCATCTTCCATGGCTTGATAGTCAAATTTTTTCCCACCGGTGAAAGTGAGGATTTTGGGCGCATAGCTCTTCATGTGTCGGCCTCCTTTCCTAATTCTGTGCCGGGCAAGTAGAATTCTGTGATCCCACGCTTGCCGTCTTCACGGCCCGCCTGGATGATCACGTCGATAGAGCTTTCGATGTAATCTATCATATCGCGGTAAGGTATCGGGACTTCTGTCTTTAGTGCAGCGATGGCTAGGCGTTGGACCGCCAATTGGGGCGTTTCGGCGTGAAGCGTCGTCATCGAACCACCATGGCCGGTGTTGATGGCCTCAAGGAACGTCATCGCCTCTTTTCCGCGCACCTCACCCAGGATAATGCGATCTGGACGCATCCGCAGAGTGGCGGTCAACAAGATATCAGCAGTTTGGTGGCTCGCATCCCGGTTTGAGATGAGGGTGACAGCATTTGGCTGTGTCGGCAGTAGTTCTGACGCTTCCTCAATCGTGAGGATCCTTTCTTCATCGCTGACATAGGAAAGGATCTTACGGGCCGCCACGGTCTTACCGGTAGACGTGCCACCGGAGACGATCATGTTGAGCTTGTTTTCGACGCAGTGAAGGATGGCAGCGTCAATGTCGCCGCTTGCAACAACCCGTCGAAGCTGGCGGTTCTTTTCTTGCCGTAGCTCTTCCAGCTTGCGCTCTTTCCCATAAAGGAAGCCCAATTCGATTGAATCAAGCGCCAGGCTTGAGAAAAAGCGTAGACTGATCGACATGCCACGGTTCACAGCAGGCGGCGTGATGACCTGCGCCCTGATCGGCCGATCCCGATAGGTGATCGAGACCGACACGATAGGCCGGTCCTTAGAGAGGGGAGTGGAGGCGTCGGATGCGATCTGGTTTCCGAGGTCTTTGATCTGATCCTCAGTCAGAGTTTGCTCAAGGCGACGCATGAAATGGTCACCCTGAAACTCGCCCCAGCAAGAGCCATCCGGGTTGATGCAGATTTCAATGACATCATTGCGTTTGGCATCTTCGAGCCGGTCAATGGATGATTGGAGGTAGCTAAGGGCCATTGCTTCAGAAAATCTCCAAGTCCCGGTCCACCATGACAGTGATCCGAGCGCCCTGATCGACATAGATCACTGGTCCGATCGAAAGGTATTCGCCTACGACGCTGTCCGTGGCATCGGCCAAATCATCGCCAATGTCTTCAAGGACATCTTCTGCAATCTCATCCTCAGTTTGATTTGCCGCGACGCTTGGCGCAGCGGAAATGAGAGAGATGAGAGCAGCTGATCCAAAGCGCTCTGCAAAGCGCGTGTCCACAAAGCCCGTGGTTCCAGATCGGCCGAGTTCGTCAGCACCAAATGAGCTGATTTGCACGGTCTGGTTGGTCGGTAAGATGATCCGGTCCCACGCGACCGTGATGCGGCTTTGCGCGATTTCCACGCCAGAACGATAACGGCCAATGAGCCGAGACCCGGCAGGGATCAGCAGCCGCGTGCCGTCAAAGCTGTAGACGTTTTCAGACGTGATTGCGCGCACCTGACCCGCCAACTCGCTTGAAATGGCGGTTTCAAGTGCCGCTTGGATGACGGTCCCTTGAATAACCGTATTCGCAGGGTTCGCGATGACCTCAGATTGCGTGACGGTAGACGGCAGAGCGCCATTCAGCACGAAATCGGTTACATCACCAAAGGTGCGTTCAGCGAGTTCTGCGCCGTCTCCACCGAGGCCACCGGTGGTACCGCCAAAGGCGATTGTGGGGGATTGGATACGACGCTCCTGGAACGCACGCTCTTGTTCGGCACGTTGCTGCAATTCTGCGAGACGCCGGGCTTCTTCCTCACGGCGCAAGCGTTCTTCTTCCCGCAACCGCAATTCTTCATCAGTCGGACCAGCCGGGGCAGGGGAGGGCGCTTGGGCTTCCAGACGCGCCAGATCAAGGTCCATGCGAAGCTCCTGAAGCTGACGATCCCGCGCTGCCAATTCGTCAGCAAATTGTTGTTGTGCAGCTTCCGAGGCCGCTTGCAGTTGAGCAAGCTGGTCTGTCAGCGCATTCATTGCCTCAGCCGCCGCCGTGTCGTCTTCAACAACGGGCTCGGGTGCATTTTGGATAGCTTCTATCTGCGCTTGGAGCGCCGCGATCTGCGCCAGCAATTCGGCGCTTGGCTCTACAGGTGCAGGTTCGGCCTCGACAATGCGCGTTTCCGGATCGGGTGGAACAAACGGTTCGATTGTTCCAAACCCATCACCTTCCGGTTGGAATTCATCGGGCGTTGCCGTTGGTAAGACAACTTCCTCTTCCGGCTGATTGAGAAGGTAGAAAATAGCCCCGGCCAGACCGATTAGTGCCACGACAAGAAGTGCCATGAGCGGAGAGCGGCGGGTGGCCGTCACCGGGCCACCGCCATTGCCAGCTTCGAGACGTGCGAGACGTTCACTTACGTCTGCTTGATTTGGATCATCGGTCATGACGTGCCCCCTGTCGTCGGAGTGTTTTCTTCGATGCAGACAACTTCCTCACCGAGGCGCAGAACCCATTGGGCGTTGATGCCGGATACACGGATAACTCCCGGTTCGGTTTGTTGCGTGTTGACTGTCCGCTCACGCCCGTTCGAGTAACGGAATATCGCGGGGATGGGCGCGTTTCGAGCAAACTGAAAGTATGTAAACGTTCCGTCATCCCAGATGCGCGTGGGTGTGATTTCTGTGCGCGAGCTGGCCCCGTAGTTGTAGTTTGGAGCTTGCGAAGCAATTGCGTTTGCAGGGCGGCGTTCGTCTTCGGGATAACGGAATTGCACCACGTAGAAGGTCGGCGAAGACACTTCCTGTACGTTGAAATAGTAGCTGCGCCGATTGGTGTAGACCGTGACGTTGGTATGAACGCCACGCGCAAGAGGTTTAATCGCGAAGGCTTGCCCACCGGGCACGCCGTCCAGTTCGAATCCTTCAGTGTCACCGGCCAGAATCGAGCGGATCGTTTCGCCTTCGCCGAATTCCACGGTGGTGACGTGGGTAAGCGATACGTTCAGGCGATAGACCTGTTGATCGACATAGGTGGCTATACGGACACGGCTGTCGTTCGGGCCGCGCCGAGGCGTGTTCTCTGCAAATGCCGTGGAAGCCACAATAACCAGACATAGTAATGCAAGTCCAAATCGGCCCATTTTAATTCTCCAATCTGTCTGAACGGATCGAGTATTCGATCACGGTGAAGCCAAAAGGGTTCGTCCAAACCTGATCAATCGTCCGCGCTTCTTCGGGCCGGAATTCGAAGAGCATCGTCGCAGTGAACAGGCCTGCTTGGACGCCTTGAATGGAAGTTAGCCGCTTGCGTAGCCGGACGGTCGCGCGGTTCTCACCGATCAAGTTGACACTCAGAATCTCAACATCCAGCGTGGAGTTGCTGCCATAGACGGTTGGGGGATATTGTGCGTTCGCGCTGTTCCATTGGGCGCGCACGGAAGCCTCCGCACGTCCATCGGAACGCTGCAAAACGCTGTTGATACGCACATCGTTGTCTAGCTGATTGTAGACCTCGCGATCTGTTACATAGCGGAAGATTTCCGCCTCAATCACCGCCTGATTGGCAGTGACAGTGCTTGCGTCAACAGAGACTTCAGGCAATGCAAATCCCGTCTCAGGATCGTAGGGCACGACCACGGGGGGCGGGTCTACATCGAGGATGGCAACTGCCACGGCACCCAGGCAACCGAGCACACCAAATGCCAGCCCGGTTAGACCGAGCTTTTGCCACAACCGTTCGCGGCGCAATGCGCCGTAAACCAGTTCTTCCTCAATGATTTCTTTCTCGTCGCCCAAAATCTCTACCTCTAGTGTTAGTCGCCGAGGTCAGGAATGGTGAATTCCATGAAGTTCTGTTCTTCAGCGATGGTGGCTGCGTCGATGACACCACCGGTGCCGTCACTGACGGTCTGAACGGCTTCCAGTTGCCACATGGCAACAAGTGCAATGGCCAATTCAGCCGTCACGCGTGTGTTCAAATCGACGCTCTCTTTGAGTTCGTCCATGTCATCAATCAGGCTGACAAGGCGGTCCACACGCTCAAGCGACTGGCCTGCATCGTCGTAGCTGTTTTGCGCAGCCGCCGAGACGAGGGCGCCAGTGGTGGCTTGTGTCGCAATGCGTTCAGCGCCCGCGTTGCCGCTGGAAGCCATTTCGCTAAGCGTGTCTTCATCAAAGCCCAGATCCGCGAGAACGCGGTCCATCTGGGTTTCAATCTGGCTCGCGCCTGATCCACTGAGACCTGAGAAGTCGCCATTGCGGATCGCCGCGATGGTGGATTGGATATCGCCAAACTCTTGGTCAAGGATCCCGTTGAGTTCGTCTTCCATTTCAGTGCCGATGATTTCAGGCAACTCGGCAAGCCTGGTCAGAGCTGCATAGGTTTCCTGAAGCTGTGCCAGTTGATCGGTCAGGGTGGTGAGCTGTTCACGAAGCTGCACAAGCTGTTCGTTCTGCAGAAGCTCGTCTTCGATCATCTGGCGAAGTTGCTGGATGTTCTGTGCAATGTTTTGCGTGTCCACCACAGGCACACCCTGCGCGAGGGCAGGGGATGCAATCATGGTAACTGGTGCAGCTACGCCGAGCGGCAGAAGCAATGTGACTGCGGAAGTCCGAAGGGTCTTACGGACGTAGTTGGTGAGAAGCGTTGAAGTGCGCATTAATCTAAGTCCTCTATGGTGAAGTTCATGAATTCTTGTTCTTGCATCCGGGCAGCAGCCAGTCGCAGTTGCTCAGCACTAAGGGGTTGGGTCCGCGCGGCTTGCTGTCTTGTCATTGCTGCAATGAGGCGGACGAGTTCAGCCCGGGCATAGGTGTTCAATGCCATGGACTCTTGCACATCGGTGGTGGAGCCAATGCTTGTTACGATATCCCGCACGCGAAGTGCTGCTTGGCGGATCGCGGTCGGGGAATTACTGCCATAGAACGCAGCCCCCGAACCCATGATCGAGAGGTTCGAGTTTGCGAGTAGGGCAGGGTCGATTGTGCCAAGCGCTTCGATCCCGCCGATCCGCGCCAGATACTCGTTGTATTTCTGCGGAATGACCGTGACGTAATGCTGCGTCTCCTGGAAAGGCGGCACGCCGCTGTACTCGATCACGCGCCCTGGTCCCGCGTTGTAGGCCGCAAGCGCGAAGATGATGTTTCCATCAAAGCGATTAAGCTGCTGCGCGAGATACCGGGCCCCGCCCTCAACTTGCAGGTAAGGGCTGGTGCGATACTCAGGAAAGATGCCCAAATCGCCCGCCGTCCCCGGCATAATCTGCGTGAGACCGTAAGCCCCGACAGGGCTTTCGGCGCGGATGACAAACCGGCTTTCCTGCCAGATCAGGGCTTGAATCAGGGCACGCCACTGGACGACAGACAGACCAGCCGCCGAGACGCCAGGATGACCATGGGTTTCCTGCGCTACCCGGATGATGAGCTGTTCAATGTTTTCGGCTGCGTCGCCGAACATCTGGTCGCCAGCAGGGTTAGGGTCGAGGTCAGCGGTCCCGTAGACCGCCTCTACAGACCGGTCAGCATTCCCGCTGCCACCTTCAAGGTCAGAGACCATGCCCGATATCGCAACGCCGCCAGCTTCAGAGCTGGTCTGCGCGTCAAGAATTGCATCGAGAACAGCAAGCTGTTCCCGCTCAATTTCCGTTATCGCCTCTTCGACCGCGAGCGTGTCACCTTGGACCGCAAGGTCTGCCTCCCGGTCCGCCGTTTCAATCAGGTCACGCGCCGTTAGCCCGGAGTCCACAACCGGCACGCCCTGGGCGAGCGCGCCGGTGGATACCCCGATCAATAATACCGCTGCGAAGGTGAGCCTATTCATTGGCAATATATTCCAAATCAGGGGCGTCCAGTGCCTCAAAATTGCAGTCCATTGGTGCAGGACCGCGTGACACGAAGCTGAAGCAGTTGGCTTGTGGCTCTTGATAGTTCGAGCAACCTGCGATCAGACACAGCGCCAGGAAACAGGTAAGTTTGCGCATTATTTGAGCCTCCAAAAGTCTGGCCGATCCCGGTAATCGGAGCCGACGAGTTTTTCACCTGCCTCCATCCCACCGAGGATGGTCAGGTTGTCGCCAAGAGCGCCAAGGTCTGCGTCCACCACGACTGAGCCTTGGTCATCTCGAATGAGAGCCAAGCGTGAATTCGTTCCGGTGCTGAGAAGCGTATCCAGCTCTTTCTGGTAGAGATTGAGCATCTGATAGTCCGACGCATTGGCCCGAATGTTCGGAAGAAGAACCTGCGTCGGTACCGCCTCAACGATGGTCTTGCCGGTGCGGGTCCTTTCAAGCTGGCTGGCATATTGCGTCATCATCACGGCCACAGTGTTTTGCTTCCGCGCTGTCACCAACCATTGCGAAAGCCGCTCTGCGAAATACTCGTTGTCGAGCGCTTTCCATGCCTCATCAATGATGATGATTGTGGGGCGGCGATCTTCGATCTTCCGTTCGATACGGCGGAACAAATAGCTGAGAACGGCCATCCGTTCCTTTTCGCTTTCACTGTCGAGGATCCCGGTCAGATCGAAGCCCACCAAACTGCCATCAAGCGAGAAGGTATCTTCGAGGCTATGGCCGAAAATCCAGCCGAAGCGGCCTTTTTCAGCCCATTCGAGAACCCGCTGGTTCAGATCGCCGTCATCGTCCATCGACATGAAAAGGGACGCGAAGTTCTGCCAATCGCGCAAGCCTGGGTCTGTTGCCTGCGCATTCTGACGAACGCATTCCATGATACGATTGGTCTGGGCAGGCGTCAGCGGCTTATCTTCGCGGTAGAGCAAGGAGCCGAACCAATCTGCCAGCCACGCGACCCCGCGTTTGTCCACTTCGGTCCAAAGCGGATTGAGACCTGTCGGCATACCCCCTTGGATTGAGGTGTATCGGCCGCCATTAGCGCGCACCGCCATTTCCATGCCCTGCCGGTAGTCAAAGACAAACACACGCGCATCAGCACGGACAGCCTGTGTCATCAGGAACGCAGAGATGACCGACTTACCTGAGCCGGGACGACCCATGATCAAGGTGTGGCCGCTGGTAGGCTCTTTTTCGGGCGAACCAGCTTCGTGGTAGGAGAAGCGATAGGCGCTCTTTTCGGGCGTCGGGAAGATCGAGATAACCTTGCCCCAAGGCACTTCGCGACCTGCCTTGCCGAGCTGTGTCCGGTGGAACGCAGCAAAGTCGGCAAAGTTGCGGTTCGTCACGGTGCTGGCGCGCAGCCGTTTGGGTTGGTTGCCAGGGTGCTGACTGAAATAATGCGTATTCGCGCCAAAGCGATCACTCACCATTGTGACGCCTTCGGATGCGGCCGCATTCACGATTTCAGCGCCGAGTGTTTCCAGTTCCTCACGGGTTTCAGCGAAGACCGTCACCACCATATGATGATCGCCCATGCTGGCGCGTTTCGCTTCCAGATCATCAGCGAGAAAGAGAAGGTTTTCGCGTAGAGACACCGCGGCGTCATCGGCCGCTTGCATTTGTTTCACCTGCCGTTTGATCCGCGAAATTGTCATGTTGGTGTTCACCGGCGTGAACGAGTGCGTGACGATCATATCGACTGGCAGATTGAGCTGGTCGAACATGATGCAGTTGGTCTGCTCAGAATAGTCCTTGATGCTGTAGCTTTTGCCAAAGCGTCGGCCCGCAACACCTTCGCTTAACTCAAAATGATCACCGAAGAATGTGGCCCGTGTGTTGGAGGCAGAAGACGCCAAAAAGCCGAATTTCGACGTGTGATGCAGCGGGAGTTCCTGACCTGTATTCAAGGCACCGAGGAAACCAACCAATTCGCCTTTCTCAGCCGACAACACAGAGGGTTTAAGATGTGCTAAGCCAGACATGTAAATGCCAACCGCTTCATTGAGGCGACGCATCCGCTTGGCGGTTTCTTCCCGCAAGCGTTCTGGCGATGGCCGCCGCATGAACTTCAAGAAGCTCTTAGACGGCGGGCGGTGGATGATCGTCAGCGTCAGTGTCTTGTCGCGCAATCCTCCATTCGACAATTTGCCGCGCCATTGTTTGTCGACTATCGCGGCGAACGTATCGCCTTCGATGGGCTCAACATCGACACTGATCCCTTTTGAGACCTTGTGGACGTAGTAGCTGAATTCTTCGCCAAGCTGGGCAACGATCCGGGCGAAGCTCGCTCGAATGCCATCGAGATAGTCGTCATCGGTCGTGTAGCTGTTGATTCCGGTGATGCGGATGCACTGGAACAACTCGTTAACCCGTGTGCGCACGGTCCGATTATCAACGAGGCTCACATACGGAAGCATGTGCGCCAGTTGCTTTTCGTGCTGAAACCACATGGGCATCAGCGTGCGTTCATCCAACTCATCACGGGGCATAGCTATCTCCGCCATGGATTTTCCTGTTTCTGGTCGGGGGCGTTTCTTGGAGGCTTGTCATCGCAACGTCGATGAACCGAGGGTCCCAATCCGCCGCCTTCCAAAGCACCGGATACAGAACTGCCGCTATGCCAAGCACCAGGAAGGTCTGTATCCACACAAACAGCAGCACGGAGCCGAACAGCCAGACAACGGCATACATGATCGGCAAACCAAACAGCTTTGGAGGGCGGACGAGGCCAAGGAACAAAGGTGATCTGTCAGCCACGCTACCCCCCTTAAGCAAATACTGCTGCAACGATCGTCGGCGCTGCGGCGACACCCGCAATACCAACCAGAACCCATAGGGCTTGGCGCAGGTCGATGATGTTGAAGAACCAGCTCAGAAAGACGCCGATGACGGCCAGCGTGGCAATCACGACACCAAGCGGGCCGGTCAGCGCATCAACGATGCCCTGCAAGAGGTTTTGGATAGGCGACAGGTCGATAGATTGCGCCATAGCCGGTTCGGCCATGACGACGTAGACCGTCAAGACGGTCATCAGTAGTGGTAGCGGCCTCATGAGTTTTCTCCTTCTAGCCTGTTGAACACGGCCAGCACCCGCTGAACGTGGCTTTGCGTTTCACGGTAAGGCGGGATGCCCCGGTATTGCCTGACGGCATCGGGACCGGCGTTGTAGGCAGCCAGAGCGAGCCGCGCGTCACCGAAGGTCTCAAGCTGTGCAACCAGGTATCGCGCGGAGCCGTCAAGATTTGCCCGCCAGTCAAAGGGATCGACTCCAAGGTCTTCGGCGGTTCCGGGCATGAGCTGACCAAGGCCAATCGCGCCGACATGCGAACGGGCGTTCACATTGTAGGCGCTTTCGATTTCGATGTTTGAGCGGAACAGCAATCGCCATTCAGTCACCGTGAGACCGGCGGCGCGCAAACCTCGGTGGCTTCCATACCGCAAGGCGGTGTCATCTATTGCAGCGAGGATATCGGGGCGGGGAACGGCGACACGGGGCGCAACAGCAGCGACGCGGAATGAACCGTCTTCGGTCGTAGATGCGTCAGCTTCAGTCTCATCAGCTTCGCCGTCGCCAAAGATGCTCAAGGGCGCGTTTGCGTCACCTTGCCCAATACCGTCATTGTAATTTCTTGCGAAACGGTCTTGAGATTGCGATGGCACAAGAGAGCCATCGGATTCCATCGTGAAGATCATTTGTGCTGTTGCGGCGTGAGGCGCAATCAGCAGTAGTAAGGCGCTAGCCGTTGCTGTCGCCGTCTTCCTCTTGAGATAGCGTAAAGGTCCAACGCTGACCTTCATAAACCGGGAACGCGATAACGGAGAAGCCGATGTCGATGAGGAAAGAGACAAGCCCAGTGACAGTCTTGAACTTTCTGACCTTGATGTAGTCGCCGCCGGTGCGGGCACGCGCAGTGACAAGCTGTTTCTCGACGCCGTCATCGTTGACGGCGCGGAGTATCCAGATGCCATGCCATACCGAATTCTTTCGGTATGCATCTTCTTTGCAAACGACTTCGACGTGATATCCGGACTCGATGAGGTCGCGGAAACCGGCTTCTGTAACCACATTTGGCGCTTCTTTTTCTAGATCCATGTCCACGGCTGCGCTCTTTCTGTCTTTGGGCGCACCGAGGCTATTGCTTCGATGCGTCATAGTTACAATAATACGGTTATGTGCGCAAGATACTGTTTTGTACCTCGAATGTGCTTTAACCCGCGCACAGTATTACGCACGCAGGTGCGGATTCCTCAAGCATTGAAGGAACATGGACATGATCAAAAGGGTATGCCGCCAATCCCTCATTCCCGTATTTCTGTTGGTTTCGCTTGCAGGGCAGGCACACGGTCAAACCTGCTATGCGCCGGAGAGACCATTTGTGCCGACCGATCCGCAAGATGTTCAAGAGTATCGCGATTTGATTGGTCGAGACTTTGAGAACTATATTGCTGACATCCAAAGTTACTTCAGATGCCTTGAAGAAGAGAGGGCGCGGGCCTTTGAGGAGGCGCGTGAAGTCAGCCAAGAGTATGGCCGGTTTTTGGAAATCACCAGCGATTGATAGGAGCGTCTGACGCATTATTCATTGTTGCAACCAAGTAGAAATGTCACCAAGAGCGCTGACTTGATCAATGCCTGACATGGGGAAGACAGCCCTGACTGGAATTGCGGGGTAGGGGATGCGGACGTTGATGATCAGCGCAGCGAAGGTCTTAGAAGAGCCCATACCGTTGAAAAAGCAGTGCCGAATTCTGCTTATTACTTCTTTACGCAACCACTCAAGACACTACCAATTTCCCTCGCTTTGGCTATGGAAGCGGCGTCGGAACACCAGCTGGAATTACGCTTTTTCGTACAGTTGACATTTCTTTTGGAAGAATTCGGGGCGCTCGCACGTTAATGTTGGAGTGACACCAACGAGTGCTGCCTCAACCTTTCGGAAGGAACACAAAATGCGAACCACAGCCATTCTTGCAACAACTGTATTGATTGCCAGCCCTGTGCTGGCCCAAGATACGCAATTTTATGATTCAGCTATCAAACACATGCCAAAGGACGGCATCGTTAAGCTCTATGGTGCTGGGGGTCCACATACTGCATTTAAGAAAGTCGCCGAAGTTTGGGAGACGCAGACTAGCAACAAAGTTGAAATTATTGCAGGCCCAGAATCCAAATGGTCCGCAGCGGCTCAGGCGGATGCTGACATTCTTTGGGGCACATCTGAACAGTCGATGACAGCGTTTTTGCAGACGTACCTGACATTTTCGTCCGATCAGGTTGATCCGATCTATATTCGTCCGACAGTGATCGCTGTGAAGGCAGGCAATCCTAAAGGTATCGACGGTTTCGATGACTTGCTGAAAGACGGAATAAAGATTGTGGTGACTGAAGGCTCTGGTGTCTACAATACCTCCGGCACCGGCACATGGGAAGACGTGGCTGGCCGTACAGGCAACCTTGAAGATGTGCGCGCGTTTCGGAAAAACATTGTGAGCTATGCCCTCGGGTCCGGTGCCAGTTTTAAAGCATTCAAAGATATGGATGCTGATGCCTGGATTACTTGGCCAAATTGGCCAATCACACATCCGGACGTACTGGACATGGTACAAATCGACGATGACCGCCAGATTTGGCGCGATGTGAATGTGGCCGTCGCGCCCGATGCCGACCCTGAAGCACAAGAGTTCCTTGATTTCCTGATAACAGACGAGGCCCAAAGCCTCATGAAGACAGAGGGATGGGTTCGTTAAGAAGCGTTTTTTAAGAAAATGTGTAGGGCTGCGGGAATAAAACCCGCGGCCCGTACGTCAATATCGAAATACCTTGGGTGCGCGATTGCATACCGAGGCACTGCCAGGGAGGAACATATGGCACTCGATGATGACAAAAACAAAACGGTCCACGGATTTTTTTCGAAAGATCCTGAAAAAGCCGATAAGGAATTCTTTGGCCGCGTTGCCAATCCTGACCGTCGCGGATTTCTGAAGCGCACGGGCTACGCCACAATGGCGGCTATGGTCGGCACCTCAATTCCCTTTTCGGACAAGATGCCCATCGGGTTTGTCCCTGCTGCCTTCGCGCAGGACGACATCTTAATGGGTAAGGATGGTCTGACATTGCTCAACGATCGACCGATCAATGCCGAAACACCCCCTGAATTTCTCGACGATGCAATAACGCCAACCGCGCGGCACTTTGTGCGCAACAATGGCATTCCACCCGAAGACGTCGATCCAGCGACTTGGACGCTGACCATCGACGGTTTTGTTGATGCACCGATGGAACTGACCATCGCCGATCTGCGTGATCAATTCGAAGTCGTTACAATGGCGTTAACGCTCGAATGTGGCGGCAATGGCCGAGGCTATTTCAATCCGCCAGCCAAAGGCAACCAGTGGACCTATGGTGCGGTTGCTTGCTCTGAATGGACAGGCGTACGGTTGAAAGATGTGCTTGAGAAGGCTGGGGTGCAATCCAACGCCATCTATACCGCGCATTACGGTGCAGACGCGCATTTATCAGGCGATCCTGACAAACTGCCAATTTCTCGCGGGATGCCTATCGATAAGGCGATGACTGACAACATCTTGATTGCGTTCGAGATGAACGGCGATGCACTCCATCCGTTGAACGGCGCACCCTTGCGTCTTGTTGTGCCGGGCTGGCCTGCGTCTACGGCGCAGAAATGGCTGACACGCATCCAGTTGCGCGACATCGTTCACGATGGACCGAAAATGACCGGCACCGCCTATCGTGTGCCCAACCGTCCGGTCGAGCCGGGTGAAGACGTAGACAAAAAAGACTTCGTGATCATAGAGCGGATGCCTGTGAAGTCGCTGGTTACATTCCCCGCCAACGGTGCTGCATCCGGTATGGAGACTGAAGTACGTGGCCATGCATGGTCAGGTGACAGGACCGTCGAGAAGCTCGAAATCTCCATCGACTTTGGTGCGACTTGGCAGGACGCCGATATGGACGCACCGGTCAATTCAGGCGCATGGCAAAACTGGCGGTCAAACGTGACCTTTCCCGTTGCTGGATATTACGAAGTTTGGGCGCGCGCCACAGACAGCGAAGGCGACATGCAGCCCTTTGCGATTGATTGGAACCCCAAAGGGTATCTCAACAACACCATGCACCGCGTCGGCCTGCGGGTGAGTTAATCTAATCAGGCGGGCGCTTTGTTGTGCCCGCCGAATTAAATTCTGGAGATTTCTATGTTTCGTAAGATGAACCTGGGCGCGCTGGCCCTTGGTGCTACGATTTTGTCACCCCTTCCCGCCTTTGCTGATCTCACCGATGCGCTTGCTTCGGCGGATGTGTCGCAAGGGGAGAGCGTTTTTCGCAAATGCAAAGCCTGCCACGTTGCCGCAGCAGATGGCAAAAACAAGGTTGGTCCGAACCTCTACAATATCGTTGGCGCATCTGTCGCGACAGTTGACGGATTTAAGTATTCAGCCGCGCTGACCGAATATGGTGGCGATTGGACACCCGAGCGATTGGACGCCTTCCTCGCCAAACCCAAGGCCGAGGTCAAAGGCACAAAAATGGGGTTCGCAGGGCTGAGAAAAGATGATGATCGCGCCAACTTGATCGCCTATCTGAATACATTGTCCGATACCCCAATGGAATTTGGTGCGACGCCAGCCGCCGCTGAAGCCACGCTACCAGAAGAAGATCCTGAATTCGGGGTTTTGAAAGTTGCGCCGGGTGTTGAGGAAACGTTTTATGCATGTACGGCCTGTCACTCCGAGATGATCGTCGCCCAACAAGGATTAACGCGCGAGCATTGGGACGAATCCTTTGAATGGATGGTCGAAGAACAGGGCATGTCAGAAATAGACGAACCCGATCGCACAATCATCCTCGACTATCTTGCCAAGCACTATAACGAAGATCGTCCCAATTTCCCTCGACCCTTAAATTAACTGTCCTGCGCGTGCCCAAGGTAATCGCTCCTGCTATGATAAGTAGGAGCGAAAATTATGCGCAGGGTGTTGCGCCACGTACTGCACCCAATAGTGCAAGCACAGTCGCAGGTTTACGTTGGTCTTGGGTGGATTGCTGTAAATATACGGTCAACGCATCAAATTTCACTTGATCCATGCCAGTTGCCAAAGATTGATACCACTGCTCACCTACAGTCCATTCTGCAGACTGCAGGGTCTGGATGGGCTGCGGGGGAGCGCCAATCCCACGCAAAAGAGTCAAACGGCATCCATTCTCTCCAACGTAGTGAGCTGAAGCTGTTGCATCAGCTGTACTTGTAACCACCAACACCATGTTCGCATCCCGCAAACTGGGGAAGCCATCTGTCTCAGCGTTGGATACAGAACGGAGGTCATTCAGCGTTGGCGCTGGAAAAGTCTGGGCCGTGTAGGCATTGTGAATGTCCAACGGGTCTTGGACACTTTGCTGAGGGGCCAGAAACACCGCCACCGCAATCGAAGCAGCGACAGCCGCGCCAGCGATCCAGCGATACGGACGCCGATTTGAGTTTGCGGGTTGTGACGTATTATTTTGGCCTGGCTTCAAGGTAGACAGTGCCTGTGACATCTCGGTGATTGACGCAAGTGCCGCCTGTAATTCCGATTCGTTGCGGAGCCGTTGTTCAAGGCGTGCAGCATCCTCACCTCGCAATTCACCATCTGCAAAGGCACTCACCAATTCCCAGTCTTGTTCCGTTATCTGTGTCATCGTCCATTACTCTTGCGGTCCTCGGAGGGCCCTTCCACCAGTTCTAACAGCGCGCGTCGTGCCCTGCTTAACCGGCTCATCACCGTGCCGTTGGGCACATCCATCACCTTTGCCGTTTCAGCGTATTTCAAACCCATAATATCCACCAGAAAAAGCACTTCGCGGGTGTCTGGCGGCAGTTTTTCGAATGCACGGCGGATCAGCACGTCCCGCGCATGATCTCCCGTTTGCATGCTTTCCTCAGATAGACGTCCCATACCGGCAGAATATTCCCGGCGCACACGTAATTTTCTCAATTCATCGTAATGCAGATTACGGATGACCCGAAACATCCATGGTCGAAGTTGATCCAAAACGTCTGGCTTATTATTGCTGCGCAAGGCACGCTCTATGGCGTCTTGAACGAGATCTTCCGCACTATCAGAGGCAGACGTTATCGATCGGGCATATGCCAGAAATTCGGGCATGAGTTGTTGAAGATGAGCGGAAACGATCATATCAGCGAACTTGCTCTAATTCCAAGCAATCGTCAAAGTGAAGCTGTAGATTTAAGATCGCTCGTTTGAACAGTATTTTGGATTGATAGATTAGAGACTACTTCGCACCTCTTTCCTTGGCTCACTGTAGCATTGGGTACGTATCCAAAAACTGAAATTGTTGCTGGAAGTTCTGAGCAATTTCTCGCCGTTCATACATTGCGTCGTTATGCCGAACTTCTGCTTTTTCCATACAAGACTCTGAGATTCGCATTTGCAGCGAAAGTTGACTTTGTCCCGCATCTTGCGAGTTCGTACTTCCCGCAGCGAACGGCTGCGATGTCTCGGTTGCCATCAGACAGGGATGGGCTTCAATTGCAGGAATAGGGCCTATAGGTCAGTAATACTGACTTAACGCATAATCAAGGTTATGTTAAATAAGTCAGTCTTGCTGACCTTATCAGATGCCTATCGTGCAACGACCAGTCAATCAATCGTAGATGACATCTTTATGCGCGTCCGCTTTCCATCTCGGAACGAGCGCGCCAGTATTCCATTCATAAAGCCAACCGACCACTTCGCCACTCTGTCTGTCCAAGATGCGTTTGATTGCCCGCGCATGGACACGCTTGGGCTCGGTTTCTGGCAAGTGCGCGTTACCGGCGTAAACATTGGATGATTTTCGCAGAACGATCGGTCCAGTAGATATCATCTTTGTTCGGAGAGTTTTTTCCACGTCGATCCTCCTGAATTGGCGGTCATAGGCGGTTAAGCGCACCGCTTAGCGGATGTTTGCCCGTAGCCGCTGAGGCCACCCGCAATAGTTGAGCCGGTTCGTTCTGCGGTGCACGATAAGAAACGTAAGAAAACGCATAAAAACGCAGAAAAGACGCATAGGATATTGATAAAAAACGGTAAATACTTTGTCGCACCACTGAAATCATCAGACAGTTTCAAGGTGCTGTTTGCTCGCCTCGCGGCGGAAGGTGCCGGTCGGCCAGTCGATCGGCATGGAATTGCCGACGGTCCATGGGAGCCAGAGTCTTTAGCCGAAGCGATTTCGTGTATTGAAGCCAATGGCAAAGGTATCGAGTTACGTGCCGTGCAGGTGTGGTTCCAGGACAATGATAACGGAATCAGCAATGCAAATATCCGATGGCTCGCCCGCATATTTGGGTGCAACGACCCGGAGGAAACGAGCAAGTGGCAAGCGGAATTGATGGCTGCTAAAGATCGTTTGACTGCTGAACGTCGTGAGAAACGGCGACGCGCTTGCGAGGCGGAGTCTTCAACAGAGCTGCTTCAAGCGAAGGATTCTCTGCCTGAGGGCGAACCAATTGTTGCTTCGACAGATGATGACGGCGCAACCAGGTCTGAACCTTTGAAACGCACGGCAAGGACTCTTGCCGAAAAGTGCGAACGGATGCTTAGTGGTTCGGCCTCCATGAACCTCTTGATCGTGTACTGGCTCGTTTTCTGCGGTTTGGGATTGATGAATTACGTTTTGAACACACTCAGCGTCACCTATAGCCCTTTGGAAGGGCTCGAAAAACAAGTTGGGTTCATTTGGGCTCCGACACTGACTGTCCTGCCCCTGATCGCGCTCCCTCTGTACATATTTTTTGTGAGTGATTTGAACACTTACTGGAAGCGTGTCGGCCGCTCGAAGTGCACAGCGCAGGATGTGATGTCGGTTGATGCAAACAGCCATGCTGGGTGGTATGCTAAGGTCAACAATTTCTCATTCTCGTTTTGGGCTATTGCCCTGTTCTGCTTTCTATTCGTATTCGGTTTTCAGTGGGCAGGGATCTACCTGCCAGCATACCTCTCTGGTGACCCTAACGGGGTCCAAATTGATCGATACCTGGTCGCGCTGGTCCGGCCCGAAGTCTTATCCATTCCAGAAGCCATAGTGTTGTCGTTCGTCGGCTATCTCTACACAGCGTCTTACATTGCGATTTTTATGTTCGGATTGCTTTTCCTCGTTATCATAGTGCTAGACTATCACGACGTGTGCTCGACCTTGGATCTCGAAGGTCTTCCATCTGACAGCAATGAAATCCGTAAGGTGGGCCAGAAAATCGTCTGGGGTGGATTCAGGATTGTTGTCTTCGCTCTTTGGCTCGCTTCATTGGTCAAGCTGCAAATCACTTATCTGTCTTCTGACAGCCCAAACTTCGTTGCGTGGTTGCGCACCGATAGCCTAACGGTGTTCGGCGCAACTGACATGCGAAACGGATGGTTAGAGAACAGTTCAATAAGCCACTTTACGACATTTATGATGATGGTCGTGACGATGACTATTTTCATTGTCTGTGCGTTGAGAATCCAGAGTGTCTTTGAGCGGCTACCAGTCTACGGCCAGGGTTATCCGTTTGCTCGCGATCAACGCGCCATCGCCAAGATGCTGATGGTGCTTGCATTGCTTTCCCTAAACTTGATGCTCGTTGGAAGGTTTACAGGGTTCTCGCTTCTTCTGGCATTTAGTATCCTCGCCTCGTTGCACGCGCTGTCGGGGCCGAGATTAAGAACATATTAGGTGGATGATGGAACACGCGAAATTCTACTGTGACATTGCAGACGGGCCAGCGTCGGGAAGCGCTTACTGGATGCAAACTGATGATAAAGTTCGGGTTCGGGTCGGCGTGTATGACTCAGAGGTCGAGAGCAAGGGCACGATACTGCTGATGCTAGGGAGGTTTGGCTACATCGAGAGATACGGCCGCGTGGCAAAAACCTTCGCTCAGAATGGCTTTTCAACAGCGGTCATTGATTGGCGCAGCCAAGGTCTTTCAGACCGCATGGCCGACGATCCTCAAGCGGGCCATGTTGAACAATTTTCCGACTACCAGAAGGATGTCGCAGCCCTGATCCAAGCCGCAGACGAATTGGACTTGCCGAAGCCCTACTTTCTTGTTGGCGTTTCGATGGGCGCCTGTATTGGTTTTCGGGCGATGCTTGACGGGCTGCCAGTGACAGCGGCGGCATTTATCTCCCCAATGTTTGGTATCAAAATGTCCTCAGTTCAGCGAATTGCTGCATGGCCTCTGTCTTTGGCGTTCAAACGATTTGGGATTGGCAACAAGTACGTGCCTGGTGAAGGTGCCGACATATACATCTTGGAGACACCCTTTGAGGACAATAATCTCACGCATAACAGCACAATGTACGACTATTGGGTGAAGCAAGCCCAAGCGGCCCCCGAACTACAGATCGGGGGTCCCACAATGTCGTGGCTATACGAGGCCCTGGCGGAATGCCGACGGCTTACTAAGGTTCCCTCCCCCAACATCCCTTGCATCACGTTTTGTGGCGAACTGGATCAACTCGTAGATAATGCGTCGATCAAACGACGGATGGCTAACTGGCCGAATTCTAAGTTTTTCATGATCCGCAACGCAAAGCATGACGTGTTGACTGAGATCCCGGAGGTGGGTGGTGATGTGATGAGCCAGATTTTTGACTTCTTTGCAAATGCGGGCGCTGTTGTGAGGCCGTGAAGTGGTTGTTTGCCGGAAGCGGCGAGATTATATGCAAGGCATTCCCGACCTTCGTTGCGTTACGCACGAACTCACAAAGCGGGACAAATTTGCCTTTGAAGACCTACCTCTTTCTGCGGTCAGAGCATCTGTTCTATGTCTGGATGAGTTTGAGAATTGCATCCGACGTTTGACCATCTCGCCAACGAGCTGGCACATGCTATAAAAGCAGTATGAAAACACCTCCCCTTTTGACATTTCTTGAACACCACATGGCGATGACCGACGTCTACCAGCCAGCAATCGTCAAAGAACTGCTGATCCACGGAGGACGCCGGACAAAAGCTGAGCTGGCGTCCGCGTTGGTGCGCTATGATCGCTCGGTTCAAAAGCACTATGAGCGGGTCGTTATGCGATGGCCGAAAATCACCCTGTCCAAGCACGGTATTGTCACTTACGAACGACGAGGCGGTGTTTTCCAACTGCTTTCCTATCCAGAAAACGCCGAAATTAAAGTAGATGCGCTGCGTCTTTGCGACGAGAAGATTGATGCGTGGCTAAGAAAGAAGGCCGCAATTGACAAAGCCCCTGAAGCGGGTGTGTCTGCGCGCTACGCTATCCTTAAAGCTGCCAACGGGAAGTGCGAACTTTGTGGGATATCTTCTGAAATCAGATCCCTGGATGTTGATCACATCGTACCCGTATCAAAGGCCGACAAGAATGGTGATGTTGTCTTGCACGGTGTCAAGATGGATGTGAACGATACCAAAAATCTTCAGGCCCTCTGCTTTTCTTGTAATCGTGCTAAAGGAAATAGCGATCGAACAGACTTTCGGCGGCAAGAAACACTGGTTAGGGGCAAGGTTTCCGAATGTACCAGAACTGACGGCGAAATACCTGTTGTCACACAAAAGGAAGGCTCGGCCCTAAGTGAGGCACTCTATGACAAACTGGTCGAAGTGCACGCCGATCTCCTCGCGGCCGAAAACGCGTCAAACAAGTGCGCTGTTCTCGTGGACCTCATTGAAGTCACAGTTGCCTTAGCAGAACACTATGGAACCAGTGAAAGTCAGCTGATGGAGGTTGTGAACAGCAAGCGCGACGAACAAGGTACGTTTACAGGCCGCTATATCCAGGCGGTCAATGCAAATGAAAAACAATGAGAGTTAGGCATCGCCAATTTGTTGTAAATCAAGTATTTAGATAAAAATTCGCCCTGACGAGGCGGTCCCAGCGGTTCCTGAATCTTGGAAAAAACTAATGGACAAAGAGCCAGTGGCTGACACTACAACACTATCCGCGGACGGTGCGAAGATTGCAGCGTTTGAACAGAACCATGCGTCATTTCGATCTCTCAACAATCAAATGTGGCAAATTCCCCTGATCTCTATGACGTTGACTGGCGGCCTTTGGTTTGGAGTCGCCGGAGCCTCTAACTCGCCTGCGTTTCAAGTGGCGTTGCTACTTCTCGCCTGCGCCGGCAATGTGGCGCTTGCGATCATTATCGTGCGACTACGCTTTGTTATGGATCAACATCTCAAGTGGCTTGAGAAGAACCATCCGGATGGCTTTGTATCCGCAAAAGGCACCCACTGGTATGACAGACCTTTTGTAGTACGATCTTCGTTTCAATCGATACTCCTACTCGCAGCGGCCGCGAGTGCTATTCTTCTATTTTTTACCGTTCAAAGAACAGATTGGGCTCAAATCATGGTATCTTCCAAGGACGACACTGCTCTCACGTTCTATGAGGCACATGCGGTCAATCTCGCCGACACCTATGAATCTGTTCCAAGAAGCTTAGCGCACCCAGCTGTGTCTCTGTACCTCAACAGACTTCCATCCAACGCGCAATTACGGGTGCTCGACGTTGGTGCTGGCTCTGGTCGGGATGCAGCTTGGTTCTCATCGCTCGGGCATTCGGTAATTGCTGTTGAACCCTCGTCTGCGATGAGACGGATTGCGCGCTCGATACACCCTGATGACGGAATTATTTGGCGGTCTGATAGCTTGCCAGAGTTAGATACGCTGATGGCCGAACAACAGCGTTATGATCTGATACTTCTAAGCGCGGTTTGGATGCATGTGCTCCCTCAGGACCGCCCAGAGGCACTTCGGAACTTGGTCAGCCTCTTGGAACCCAATGGGATCATCTTTGTGACACTTCGGTTGGGACCAAGCGACACTGAACGGGGTCTGTATGCGGTAACCAGTGAGGAGATTGAACGACTGCTCGCTCCGACAGGTTTCGTTCTAGAGACTTTTGACGAAAGACCCGACTTGCTAGGACGCACAAACATCTCTTGGGTTACGCTGTCTATAAAAGCTCCTTAGTATGCTGAATTACTTGTAAAGTGTCACATTTCCAATTCTAGGCTTACCCGACATGCTTCTGAACGACTTAGCCATCAGTACGTCCTATAACACATCGACTGATGAACTGATTAAGTCATTCTATGAGCCTGCTTTGACGGCGTCCGTGCAATATGATCGAGGTGTTGGCTATTTTACGTCTAACTGGCTCAAAATGGCCAGCGCGGGGCTTTCAAACTTCGCGGCCCGCGGTGGAACTGCTCGGTTCATTGTCAGTCCTCATATGTCGGCTAAGGACTGGGCCGCTTGTAAGCAAGGTCTTGACGCTCAACACAGCGAAGCTCTCTTAGAGTCCCTGCGGCAAGTTGTTTCTGACCTGCCGAACTCGTTGGAAGAACGAACTCTATCCACATTAGCTTGGATGATTGCGGACGGCATTTTGGACTTGAGGATCGCCGTTCCTACCGGCGATCTTGATGGAGACTTTCACGATAAATTTGGCGCATTTCGAGATGAAGAAGAAAACGTAGTCGCCTTTCACGGATCGATGAACGACAGCGCGAAAGCGTTTCGAAACTATGAGTCGATCTCTGTTTTTTATTCGTGGGTCGATGAACGAGAAGCAAACCGTGTTCAAGAGTACCAACAGCGGTTCGTCAAAATATGGGAGAACAGTGATCCGAACGTCCGCGTCTTCGATCTACCAGCATCGATCAAACGAAACCTTGTTCGTTTCACCGAGGCAACCGGAAGACCATACAAAGCACCCGGCTTATCCTCACCGTCAATAGATGACAAATGGCGGCATCAAGGAGATGCCCTCAAAGCCTTCTTAGACAAGAAAAACGGTGTGCTTGAGATGGCGACCGGTACGGGCAAAACCAAGACGGCTATAGCGATTATCAAAGAGTTACTTGAACGAGACCTTGTCGATACGATCATCATCACAATGTCTGGCAAAGACCTCCTGCAGCAATGGTATCGCAACCTCATTCAATCAGTCGAGTTGGGAATTTATCAACAACACGGAAAGTTCAAAGAGGTCGGTGAGTTTCTTTCGGCGCCTGCAGGAAAGGTGCTTCTCATAGCCAGACAGCAACTCGCAGCAGCTCTGCCAAATGTGCCCGAGGCCGCCTGGGGAACCACGCTCCTGATCGCTGACGAAGTTCATGGACTAGGATCTCCGACAATGGTGAGGGATCTTAGTGGGATCTTTTCGCGTTTTCGGTATCGGCTTGGACTTAGCGCCACTCCTGAACGAGAATATGATGAACTCGGCACTAAATTCATCGAAGATGAAATCGGACCGACAATTTTTGAGTTCGGCCTAGAAAAGGCTATCGAACGCGGCATACTTTGCGAATTTGATTACACGCCACTTGATTACGCACTCTCTACAGAAGACCGGGCCGACATCAAGTCAGCCTTTGCGCGCCATCATGCGAGAGCGTCGCGGGGCGAGGTGAGCAGTGAAGAAATTCTCTACCGAGAGATTGCTCTTATCAGGAAAACATCTCTTACAAAACTTCCGCCGTTCGAAGAACACGTCGAAGCAAATAGAGACCTCTATGAACGTTGCCTCATATTTGTTGAGACCGCAAAATTTGGACAACATGTTCAAAAAATACTTATGGCGCAGAACATTGATTATCACACCTACTACCAAGCGGATAACTCGAAAATATTGGTTGAATTCGGAGCTGGCGACTTCGACTGTCTCATCAGTTGCCATCGGCTTTCAGAGGGTATTGATATCCAATCCGTCAGAAATATCGTTCTTTTTGCTTCGGCCCGTTCTGAACTCGAAACGACACAGAGACTAGGTCGATGCCTCAGATCAGATCCAAAAAATCCCGCAAAACGCGCACATGTTCTCGACTTTGTTGACTTAGGTGATGATGATGACGAAACGAAGGGCTCGGAGGCAGATCTAGAACGTCAGTCTAGGTTGGCGATGTTGAGCAAGGTTAAGAGATCTATGGTTGGGAATATTGTAAAATGAGCGACCAAGCCCCTCAACTTGCGCCTGAAATATTGGCTGCAATTGATGAGGCGGTTGAGGCCGCCAACTTACCAATAGGCACACCGTTGACTAAAATTAAGCGGCTTTTGCAAAACAAGATGAACGACCAATATCTGCAGGATGATCTTCTCAATTTGCTCGAAGTTATGCCAGTACCAGATGACCCGGAAGGGGCGTAGTAAAGATGCACGTTCGAATAACGGGATGGCGATCAAAAAATCTTCGTGGATACCTGCGAGATTTTTCAATTGAGATTTCAACAGCACCCAAAAGTTGGTCGCTCTTGCAGATGCCCAACGGCACCGGGAAAACGACAACGATGGACCTTATGCGGATTGCTTTTCAAGGCGAGATGCCGAGCCAGAGCAAGATTATGAGTTTTAGAGCCGATGACGCGGCGAAAAAGGGGTTCTTCGAACTCAGCTTATCGCTCGATGGTACACCTCATAAAATACGACTTAATCTCGACTTCCAGCGATCGACGCTTACGTTCAAGACGACCTCTCCGTCGCAAGACAGTGGCGGCTTGGATGATGGTCATTGGTTCCCAATGCCATTGGAGAAAACACTGAAGAGCAGCGCAGCAGATCTTTTTGTGTTTGATGGTGAACTCGCATCAACGATTATTTCTGAGAAAGCGTCTGACGCTGAAAAGATCATTCGCTCTCTTTACCGTCTTGATGCCTTCTCTGAGCTAAGGCAGGACATTCAGAGAGAGATGGACACGAAGAAACGAGCTTCCAGGCTTACTCAAGGCTCAAGCCAATCTCACGTGGATAAGCTACAGCAAGAATATGACGAAGTTTTGGACGCGCATAAGCTTCTGAAGAAGAGTGAGCGCGCACTGACAGCCCAACTGTCTAAGGATGAAAAAGCCCTACAATTAGCTAAGGATCAACTCAGTACATTTGCTCAAGATAAAGAGGAGTTTGAGGCAACACAGCTAAAGATTACTGCTGAAATTGAGCGACTTGAAACCCTAAGCGATCAGCAGAGCGGTACGGTTTTGCAGTTATTCAGAGTGCCCCCGAGGATAAACCCAGCTGTCAAAAACTTCCTGGACGATCTTGGTAGAACACTAGAAACAAATAAGCTTCCGAGAAGCCTCTCCAGTGATTTTTTTAAGAACTTATCAGTCGCGGACCACTGTGTATGCGGTCGCCCGATTTCCGATCATGAGCGCGACGAGATACTTGAACACATGGATGAATATCTCGCGGTTGATGAAATCGCAGTCATCAACCACATGCGGTCTCGCCTACAAGATATTCCAGAGAACGAACACCAGAGCTTTTCTAGTGAGGCAGACCTTTTGAAGGAAACGATGGCCTTACGAAAGAACGCCTTTCAGCGCCAAGAAGCACTGCTCGATAAAATGAAAGATGCCGGATTTGAAGAGATTGAAAAACTGACCGACCTACGAGACAACCTTACAGCAAGCACTGCGGTTGCAAAGGACTCCCTTACTCGGCTTACGCGTGCCAGCGGACAGTACAGCGGTGATTGGGAAAGTAACCTAACTGCATGCGACAAAGAGTGTAACGAGCGTAAAAGGCGTCTAGATGCTGCTACGCAAACTCGGTCCTTCCGTCTAAAGGCAGATGCCTTGGAAGCGATCGTATCAGCGGCTGAAAATCTTGCGAAGTCAAAGCTGGCTACTAGCATAAGGAAAAAGACAAACAAGAATCTTGCAAATATTCTCCGGAACGAAACGCTGGAAGTTTCTTCGATCAAAGGTCATCTTCAGCTCACCGGCGAGAATGCTCAAAAGAAAGACTCAGCAAGTGAGGGCCAAAAACTCGCTGTTGCTTATGCGTTTATTTCAGCTCTCTTGAAGGAAGCCAACCACGAGCTTCCGTTTGTTGTGGATTCCCCTGCCGTCTCTCTTGATTTGGAAATCAGAAGAACCGTTGGAAAACTTATACAGCCGCTGTTTGACCAGATGATCATGTTTGTTATCTCCAGCGAACGAGAAGGATTTGCCGATACGTTTTTTGATAACGCCGACGCTGAGTTCTTCACAATCTCATTTGATCAAATGACTGGACGGACCAACTTGGTTAAAGGTCTAGGCGCGTTCAAAGATTTTCATGTTGAGGCGGAGAACTAGTATGAGCTTTTCTTTACCGCGCGGCTTGAGAGACTTCGTCAATTTCAAAGATCAACGGGTCTACTACAACACCGACCGAGGTACTGTCGGAGGCGAACAGATGATCCTGTTTGACGGCTTTTACGCATGTTTGCTGCTGGGAATCCTTCATACTGGGCTCGGCAAGCCCGAGACCGTTGATGAAACGGATACGTTTCCAGCCGGTTACCCTAATACTTTCAAATCGTCTCGAGAGTATATAGCGGCGCTGCTCGTTCAAGCGGAGTTGCGCAGAACGTCCACGGAGGACTACGGGCAAAATGAATATGAAAGAGCCATTTCCAAGTTACTTCAGGTTGATGCTCCGACTGGTCTAAGCGAAGATGGGATCAAACTCGCAAATCTGTATGCCGCCGGAGGTTTCGCTTTTCTCGCAACTAGCATGCGACCAAAACCTGCGAATGCAGTAAATTTTTTGCTTCGCTTCCACGATCTGTGTACCCAAGAAGGAATTCTTGATGAGCGCGCCTGATGAACCGGTTGAAGAGCTTATTTGCCAGAAAGCTTCTCCCCTTTCAATCGCGAGCCTGATTGGAAGCGTCACAGTCTTTAAAGTACCCCCTTTTCAACGAGACTACGCTTGGGACACTGAAGCCGTCAGCCTGTTTATCAACGACATCAAGAGATGCCACAAATCTAGAATTGATGGGACGCACACACCCCATTTTTTCGGTGCGATAGTTACATATCCAGAGCTTGAAGCTGGAACGCCCAGACCTCACTCCATGCTCGTCGATGGGCAACAAAGGATCGCAACGGTATTCTTGTATTTGATGCGTCTTAGAGACCAGTTTAGCGCAGCAGAAGCTGCGGCTGATAGTCAAGAGCTCACAGACGTTTTCTCGACCAGAGCTAGCGAGATCACATCAACCTTTGACCTCATTTCAGATCTGGAATTCAACGCTCCGATTCAGCGGCGGAAGCTTAGCCTAAACCGAGCGGACAACCCCTACTTCAACAGTCTTTTGGATGGTCAGGATGTGCCAGCAACTCGCGCTTCACACGAGAGATTGAAGTGTGCGGCGAACCTTATTGATACCTTTTTTGCTGAACTCTTAGATCGCTGTCAGGGCAGCGCGGAGGTGGAACGGGTTCTGAATTCCTTGTATTCAAGTTTCCTTAGAGACCTTGAGATTGTTCACATTGCGGCTCGAACACGACAGCAGGCACATACTGTCTACCGTGTGCTTAACAGCCGTGGAGTGCCTGTTTGCGACGCGGAGTTGTTGAGAGCATCTACGCTGGAGCGCCTTGACCGGCGGATAAGCCCAGAGGATTTCTCTACTGCGTCAGGAACTTGGGACAGTATCTTGGGGCTAGATGGTGCAGAACCGGATGAGTTTTTAGATATTGCCTATCAAAGTAAGCAAGGGAACAGACGTCCAAAGGATCGAACCGCGACAACGTTTGAGGAGTCATTTTTTCCCGCACTCGCAAGCGAGGCCAGGCTGAACCGAGCGGAAGCTGACGGAATTGTTGCTCAGATCACGACGCTGGAGACTGACTGCAAGACTATTTCGCGAATGCTAAAAGGTGACCCTTGTAGACCGGCCGGGCTGGAGCTGAGTGCTGTCGCCAAGGAACGTTTCAAATCTCTCACGAACGGCTTGCGTCAAACCTATTGCATTCCGCTCATCCTAGCAGCGCAAGGATTGCGCACACCGGCATTTTCTGAGTTGATTGAGTGTTTAGATCGATTCGCCTTCCGATACAGTGTTATCGCCGAAGCTCCCATTGGCGAATACGATCGATTGGTGGCACCTTATATCGAAAGGCTACGTCGAAATCCCGCTGATCTCGACATCCGAGCACTTCGTGCAGGCCTGTCAGAGCTTTGTGAGGAATTCGCAGGGGCGGATACCTTTCGCAGAATGCTATCCGCTTTGCGATATGGATCGGGTGACAATGCAAAGATTAGGTACATGCTCGCGATGATTGAGTGGACCAATACTTGGTACGTCACAAATAACGCCCAGGGTCAGGCGCGGATTACAGATGACATCCGAGGTATAGACCTTTCAAAGGCGACGTTAGAGCATATTCTTGCTCGACGGGCTAACGGTGTTACCGCGGATATGGTTCCTATGTTGAATTCAATTGGAAATCTTACACTGCTTAGTGAAACCGACAACAACGACCTCGGAAATGCGGACTTTGAACTAAAAGCTCCAACGTTTTCTAGATCAAGTTTTGCGATAAATCGAGCACTCACAACCAATGGGAAAATTACTTGGACGGCTGCGGACATAACGCAGCGCGAGACTGACTTTATTGATCGATGTGTCCGAATTTTTACGCTAGTGCCCGTTTCCTAAGCAGTGCTAACTCGCCACAGGGGCCTTCCACCCCAAGGAACCGGACCTCAGCTGCGAAATAGCACCCTCAAACGCCCTAGCAGCTCGCTCAACCTGTTCGTTTGTCGTTCCAAACCCTAGTCCAACTCGAAACCCTGCCTTGGCTCTCTCCCCTTCCCCAAACATAGCTGTCAGAACCGAGGATGTTTCTACTTTCTGTGTGGAGCACGCGCTGGACGTAGAGAAAATAACTTTGTCCCGTAGTGCAAATTGTAAGGCGTGTGGATCGACACCTTCGATAGAAATGTTAAGCGTATGTGGCAGGCGATAGTCTGCGTGCCCATTGAGAACAGTATCCGGCAACGCAAGCAATCTGTCCTGAAGCAAATCACGGAGGGCACTAAGTTTTTTTAGATTCTTCAAATTCTGATCTCGGACCCTAAAAGCTTCTCCAAAACCAGCGATCCCTTCGGTGTTTAGCGTTCCCGACCTTAGTCCTTTTTCCTGGCCACCGCCGGTTTGCTGAACGGCAATCCGTGCGCGTGGTCTGCGCGCCTTCGCAAACAATGCCCCAACGCCTTTCGGGCCGTACATTTTATGAGCAGAGAAACTCGCTAGGTGGACGCCGAGTGACTCTAAATTAACGGGCGCATACCCGACCAATTGAGTGATGTCGCTATGGAACATCACATCGCTTTTTGCGCAGATCTCGCCAATTTCGCTTAGTGGTTGCAGAACGCCCGTCTCATTGTTTGCGGCCATGATAGTTACGAGCGCCGTCGAATCTTCCAACGTATTCTCAAGTTCCTGTAGATCAATAAGGCCATCTGCATTAACGGGCAGGATCGTGACATCGGCGCCTCGGCATTCAAGTGATTTAAGTGTCATCAGGACTGAGGGATGCTCGGTCGAAGCACTTATGATTTTCCGCCTGCCCTGCTTAGCCATTTCTTCAAACGCACCACGGATTGCTAGGCCGTTGGCCTCGGTCGCCCCACTTGTAAAAATAATTTCAGCAGGGCGTACAGACAGACCAGTCGCAATTGTCTCTCGCGCGCGTGAAACTACAGAAGATGCCAATGAGCCTGCAACATGGTCAACCGAAGACGGGTTTGCATAATGCTCCTGCATAGTCCGGCCAACAATCTTAATCACCGAAGGTGCCGGCGGCGTCGACGCGTTATGGTCAAAGAAATCGGCCATCTGCTTAGACGAGCTCTTGGCCCAAGATTCGCGCAGTGTCACTCGGAGATTTGATTCGAACAGCAAGTTGCCCAATGCCACGATCAATGTGCGCTTTCAGGCGATGCAAAAGCTGTCCATCTTCGATTTCCTCTGCACCGTCGCCTGTCTCCAGAACCTTAAGCATTGATGTATATATGGGTTGGTCTGGACCAAACAACGTATAAGCATTGAACTCCTGTCCATCCTCCGTTGTTACAACAACAGGACCAATCGGACCCAATTCGAAGCTCAAGCCCATTGCCATGCGGCAAAGTAGATTTGGCGTAACCATTGCTCGCTGACGCAGAACTCGAAGCTTTCCTGTCGCCTCGGCTGAAATGTAAAACTTGCTAAGATGCACTTTCGAACTCCTCCTTCGGTAGCGAGAAGACTGACAAACTTGAGGTCGTGCGTGCCCCGTCGGCCACATCAAGCTCGTAAACCGATGACATATAGGGGGCGATCAACTCTTCTAGGTCTGGCGTCATCTCTGTGTCTGTGCACAGCAAAATAACTTGGTGGCTTGCGGCCGGAAGGTAATCTTCGATGATCGAACGGCGATGTCTCTGGTCCAACCTCGAGAACGGCGTATCAATCACCATTGGCAATGCCCGACCACTTGTTTTGCCCAACGCCCACAACATTGCCACTGCAAAAATCTGGCGCTCCCCCGCAGACAAAGACTCTCTGGGAATATCGGCACCATCAGAGCCAATAAGCGAGATTTCAAAAGTCTCTCGGTTAATGACGACGCTCTCGACCAAGCCCGACTTTCGAATGAGCCGATTAAAACATTCAACGAAATGGCTTTTAAGGCTTTCAACCCTAGCGTCGAGAAGCTGGGTTTCGTACTGAAGTAGTGCAGTGCGTGCCGTGACCGCAAGTTCTCGGCTCCGGTCACCCTTTGCTTTACTCAAAATTCGTTGTTGTGCTTTCTCCCATTCGGCGTTCAACGCATCCTTTTTACGTCTAAGATCGAGAACAATCTGCTCCTGAGAATTCAGCGCCGCTTCCAAACCACCATTCTCGCGTTCCGCTTTCTTCAAGTTCTCCAGCAGCGCCTGCGCAGAACCGCCGTCAAAGCCAGATATTTGGGTCTCAAGGGACTGTCGTTCCAGAAGACATGCGTCCAATTTTGTTGAAAGCTCCAGTGCTCCCAAAGTTGCCGCGTCGTCAATTTGCGACAAGCGCTGCTCGAAAAATGCAGGGTCAGCATCCAATGCTATCCCCATTTCAAGCGCTGGCCGCTCCGTATGTCTCTTGAGTTCTTCAAAGTGTTCGCTCGACCAGTGAGCGACGCTATTATCATCGTTAACCTGTTTTTGAAATTGATCAATAAACTCGGTAATGGCGTTAGAACGTTGGGCTGTGCTGGCCGCCAACGCGCTACTCTTCAGCTTCGCGACAAGTGTTGGAGACAAACCAAGCGGTAGTATGCCTCCAGCCAAAGACCTAAGCTCGAGCAACAGCCGCTCATATTGTTGATTTGTCTCACGCAAGAACCCTTGTAGTTCTTCGCGGCTGGACGCAGTACGGCCACCTTCGTTTGCGAACGCTTTTTCGGCGCGGCGCACCCGTCCAAGCACTTGATCTCTACGACTGTTGATCTCAGCTCTCTCCTCCTCGGCGCGTTTTATGGCTTCGTCAATATCGGCTTTCTCTGTTTGAAGCGCATCAAAATCTGTGTCCGCCTCATCCTTTTCGTTTCTGGCCACATAAAGCGTCAAATCCGTCCTTAGCTGTTCGATCAGATCAAGCCCAAGCAAGTTGCGGATGGACGGTCGAATACCGTCTGAAGCAGCACTATCGGCAATGTCTTGAATCTTTTCACCATCAAAAAAGAACATCTGCGATACACCCGGAGGAACGAGATCCTCGACGTAACTCTCCCAGTCTTCTGCTGGGAGGTCGTCCATGGCATGCCCGTCCCGACTAAGATCAAAGCTCTCGACGACCGACGTTCCCCGCGCGGCCCAACTGCGCGTAATTTTGTAGTGAAGAGTCTTGCTGTCCTCAACGCGGCTAAAGTCCAGTACGATCTTTGCAAATCTGTCTGGTGATGTTGCGTGGATTTTTCGAAGCAAGTAGTCGTCGTACTTGGACTGAGCGACCCGATCACCGAGCGCACGCTTTCCATATAGAACAAGCCGGATTGCATCAAGGAACGTGGTCTTGCCGCCCCCATTGTGTCCTTTGATCAAGACAATCGGGTGCTGCCCACCATCGTCGGGCGTCAGATCAAAACTGTGGGTACCAGAGTATATACCGACGTTTTCCAGCTCAAGGTTCTCAAGGATCATGACGCAGCCGCATCCTCATCTTGGAAAGCTGAACGCTGGCCTCTCTCTTTCATGACCTCGTCCTCGGTGCGCCATTCTTTTTCCAATGCAGAGGCAATCCTGCGATGAACTGACGATCGCCGCTTCAAGCCCTGAACTGATTTTTCAATATCAAGCAGCTCGGCCATCAGCTCCTTGGACAGCCCATGCTGTTCACAAACATCAGCTAAGATCTCTGCATCGGAATTTGAAAACTCAAATCCTGACTCAGAGGCTATTACCAACTCCCGTCCAAGTTCTTCGAGAACCATACGGCCAATTGTGTCCCCCCAGTCGCCGGCCTCCCGCCGCCAGATCCTTTGAATTTCGATTAGTTCCGCATCTTGAATGAGAACTATCTTCTCACCGGGCGGTGCGCCCGCCGCAACCTCAACCTGAGCCCGTAAGAGCCGCCGCAAGAGCGTCTCGCGAAATGTCATGAGGTAAGGACCGGGGATTGGCGCTTCGCGACCAGGGACGAACGTGACGCTCCCATTTCGGCGTCTGAAGTCACGGACATCCTTTTTCTTCTCCGGGTTTTGAGTGGACGCAAGAAAGTCACGAAGTTCCAAAAGCGGTTCCATCCACTCCTCACCGTTGTCGACCATCGCTTCCATCGCTTTGTCTTTGGTAACAACAGTACAAACCCAGCAGCCAAACCGAGAGCTTCCACAACTTTCGGTATTCTTATCGACCACCAGCGGGCACTCCCCTGCCTGAGCATTTTTATAGAGAGTCAGCAGCTCACGGTTGTCGCCTCCCCAAGGAGACTGGGTCTGCAACAGATAGGTCCAAACGTCATCAACCGAGAAATCTTCGATAGGAGTAAAGACATAGGCACCAGCCAGCGACGAATGACGCGAAAATTCACTACCGGAGATTTTATGCAGCGCCATGACCTGTGCACGTGTTGCACTCTCTGCCGTCCGCACACCCAAAACCATTACCACTTCGCCATAGTCTGCAACGCACTCCTTAATGAAGGCATTTGCTGGATCGATTTTGAGGCGCTCAGTGCACCAGCGAAACCGCTTCGAGGGTGCAGGATACCCTCTGCCTATGAGGTTGACCCAGAAGCTATCTGAAACATCCGGCAGCACTTTGCGCGCTGTAATAGGCAAATCTTGCTCTAAAGCCGCAGCATTGATTCTAGCTATCGACTCGTCGATGTAGTTAACGATCACCGGCGTTTCGACCAGAGTGTCAGATGTCAGAACAAAAATTGGCTTCTTTCGTTCAGCTACGGGGATCTTTGAAACAGCACGCCAAATCAGCTGCAAAGCACAAGTTGAGTCTTTTCCCCCACTGTAACCGATGACCCAAGGACGTGCGTCTTTTAGGTACGCGGCACGTACAACTTCTTCGACGCTTTCGATTGAGAAGCCCGGCATGTTCATCAGATAGGCTCCTTTTCTGCCAACATACGTTCCTTCTGAAGACTTTCCTCGGCCGCAACCATTCTCTCGTCAGCTTGCAAACCAAGTTGCGAAAAGAGAACACCTGCACCCAACAAAACTGCCCGCTTCTGGCCGTTTATTCGCTGACCATTCAAGACCCTGCCGTCCCAAGTTTCTAAGTTTCGTCGAGACCAGTTCAATTGTGAGAGACTCTCCAGCTCCGTCATCCAAGTGTCTTTGCGTTGAGATAACACTGCCGCACCCAGAAGTCCGAATGCCTGCAGCATCACGCCATGCGAATGAACAGTGTTCTGGCGCAGATCTGCCGTATTCTGAACCCCTGCATCAAGCAGTTTCCAATCCTCCATGACGCCATACAGAGCATTCCAGAACTGGATCACAAGACTCTCAGTGTCGGGGCCAAACCGATCAGCTGTTGAGCCCGCTAGCCAATCATGCGCCTGGTTAAGACTGGAAAGCGTGTAGAGCTTCGTCGTTCGGTTCGAAAGTGTTGTGCGTTCTAGTTCTAAGTATCGTTGGAAGAATGGGACCTCTTCAAATACACGTGATGATAACCGCGCCAACGGATTGCGATGATCGAACAGCACATTTAGCGAACCAGACGGCCTGACAGCGTTCTTGTTAAGATCAGCGAACATTTGCTGGCTTCTGCTTAGTCCGCGATCAGCAAAAATAACAACAGAGAGGGTTTCATTTTCCAGTTCAGGTCTGGTTTTCAGCGCTTCTTCTATAGCGGCACGACGATGTTGGCCGTCGTTTAACAATATGCGCGCATCCATCGGGAAGCTTAACGTCCCGACATTGCGCAGATGGCCATCATCATTTGCCGGAACAAATGTTAACTCACCATCGACCGAGGCGCAAAGCGACGACAAGATGTAATCGTCCCAATTCTCAGAGAGATACGACGCAATTTGCGGGACGCGTGCACGTGACAGAATACGCTGCGCTCGCAAATCGGCGGGCAAACAATCTTCATCGAACACAAAAAGTCTCGGCACGATCTTGAGTGGCACCATAACAGTGTAGTAAGAGGTCCTTGCTTGAGTTCCTCGAATTGCTTCAAATGAGTAAGTATTCACCAACCAGACCTTTCCCAGAACGCTCATTGGAAGTTTGTGGAAGTTGATCGGGAAGTCAACTAGATAACAGCCATTTTTCTGTAAACTTGGCGATTTCTTGCCTTCGAACGTCTTTCGTGCTGAGGCTAAGCCTCAAAATGTCCATGGTAGAACGGTTCGGAACAGTCTTACGGAATTCGCATAGTGCCCAAACCCGAAACACGTTATTGAATTTTTTTGTCCATTGCCGCGGTTCTGTGAGCCGCGCTGATATGGCCGACAGGCCTTCCTCACAATATGGACTAAATCCAGAATTCCGAACCTGTTCGCTATGCGAGCAGTTGTAGCATCTGAGGTAGGATTAATACTGCACCTGATATTTGCACCACCCGAAACACCTTGTTTTCATGGATGAGTGGAGATGTTGCAAATATCATTCTTTTTGATCCAAGGACCTGAAACGGCCGATCAAATTTGCACGGCGAATGACAGCAACGAGCCCAATCCCATCCGACGGCCTTAGCATGGGAGTCTGCCCGGTTCTGCGTTAGACCCTAAAGAGGGAAAAATACCTCGGGAAAGTGCTTCGTGGGCAATGAACTGCTGGCTAGCGATGCAAAAAGATTTGCCAAAACCGTATTATTTTGCCAAAACAGCAGTATTGTAACAGTTTTCCAATGTATCCACCCTTGGAGGCCACATGCTGAAAGCACTCAGAAACTCCGCCTTGACCATGGCAACGCTAGCAACTGTTGCTATGTCCGCTGGACCGCAGCGGGCCGAGGCCCAAACCTACCAAATCGACTGTGCGATCCTTCTCTGCCTTTCCGGAGGCTGGCCCGCGTCCGTACCTTGCGCCCGCGCCCGCGCTGAGTTCATCCGTCGTATCACACCCTGGCCTGTTGAACCGCCGTTGCAGATCTGGCGTTGCCCAATGAGCGCGGCTTACACGGTCGATCCTGAGACGCTGACCGCCGATCGCATCTACGAAATTTTGCTAGAGTTGGACGATAGTACGCCTCAGCAGTCATTTCCACTCAATCCTGATGGCATTTATGACGCCAGTGCGCCAGCGGCGATGGCAGGCGCACCACCTTATAGGTTTCCCGCTCCACGCCTTCCACCCACGGACGCAATGGAGCCGCAACCTGCGGTCCTGCGCATGGCCGGCGGCGATGCGGCACCTTTGCCGCAGGGGTTCGCCCTGCAGTATGTGCAAGATCGCGCTGACATCGACATCAGCGGTGCAGAGTTCAACTTCGTGCGCTCAATCCGTGTTTTCGACGCGCGGTACGTCCGCCAGCATGAATCCGGCCGGGAAGGTGACTGCAACCGCAGCGCCACAATCTACTTGGGCACCTATGGCACCCAGGGCGATTTTTCCTGGCGCAGGGCAAGTATCGGCGCGTTGCCCGAAGCGCATGTCGGCACCGAGCGTTACGGAGACACCTGCCCCAGCATTTTCCACCGCTCCGTTTTCGTCGAATGGCGTGATTATGAAGGCAATTACGGCTACGAGCAGGTGAGCTACTAGATGTGGTGGCACTGATCCGCGACAAAACCGCATTTACGACAGGCACCTATAGAGAGTATGCCTGTTGTACAAAATAAGAATCGAAAGGGGGCAGCGAGCGAGCAGCTACAAAAGCAAACCCCCGCAAGGCGGCAACCATGCGGGGGGTTTGATAAGACCTAGGGACGGCAATCCCGAATAAGGCTCAACTGTTAAGCCCGGTTTTATCACCCAAGACATCAATACAGCAAGCAAAAAACGCACTTGTGCGATCCCTGCTTTTGTATCTTGGCTTAACTCTTGATGAAACCACAAGAATTAGCCCCAGACGCAAGACCTAGACAAACCTCTCCATGAGAGGTCGAGGTGTTGTATGCTGAAGATGATGAAACAGATTCGAAAGGAGGCTCGAGACGTCCAGAAAAGCAAAACCCCCGCAAGGCGGTGGCCTAAACGGGGGGGCTTAAGAACCAAGAAGCGCCAACTTCTCGATCAGCGGTACTGTTGATCTGGTTCTACCACCCCCCAGCCCATTTGATCAAGAAAAAACGCATTTGTGCGAACAGAGGAAGTGCATCTTGGCTTGGACCATCACACGCGAGTTGGACCAGCCCTGGGTGCAAACCCAAACACCCGGCAGCCTAAATCTGCCGACAAATGACAGGAGAAACTGAACCCTAGAAAAGCAAAACCCCGCAAGGCGGTGAACCTTCCGGGGGAGCTGTGCATCAGAGCGCCAACTCTGAGATCTCGTAGAACAAGATCAGCATAGCACCTCCAGAATCATACAGGCAAGAAAAAACGCATTTGTGCGAACAGAGAGTTTTTGCCCGTCGCCGCCTTGTCCAACGAGCAGAGACAAGGACAGTATAATGAGAACAGAACCGTTCCCCTCCCTTCCACAGGGATTTTCCAGGCGTGATGTGATTGCGCTGATGGCAGATATCGGCCGTGATCTGGGGCTCAGCCCCCGCCTCACGGACATCCTCACGCGGCTGATTGGCAGCACAGACCACGAAGCCTGGGTCGATCCTGACAAGGAGCCAATCTTCTATGGCCGCCAAGAAACCTTTGCACAGCGCCTTCGGATCTCGACACGCCAGTTGCGCACCCATGAACGTTCCCTTCAGAAGTTCGGCCTCCTTCAACGCCGGGTTCTGGCGAACGGGAGCAGATATGGCAGTGCAGGCCTCGGCCTTGTGCTGACGCCCCTCATTGAACGCTTCACTGAGTTTCTCGATCTGCGCGAAGCCCGCAAAGCGCAGTTTGAGCGGATGAAACAGCTCAAAGCGACCCGGAGCGTCCGATGGGCAACGTTCCGCGACGAGCTGGCGCGTCTCTCTGAGCAAGATCAGGCGTCAGAGGATGTTCAGGCAATGATCGTGGAGCGCGCCAGTTGGCCCCGCACCGATACGCTGCTGACACTTGGTGAAGCCCGCCTTTCTGAGCACGTTGAGGCCGCAACCGACCTGTGCACAAGACTGGTCGATTGGATAGATAACCATAGTGATTCCTCCTGTGAACCGGAAGAAACCTTCCGGTGCTTTATACAAGAGGACATTCACCAGATACTTTCTGAAACTTGTAACACTCACGTGGATAAGTTGAGCGCGGGCAAGCCCACGCAAAATTATCCTTCGCCAGGGCCTACCGGCCCCGTCGATTGCGAAGAACAAAAGCTTCAGGCGGAAACCGAGGCACTTCAAGGGCTATTTTCGGGTCACTACGGCCTCGGTCACGCGGTCTCTCTTTCGAGCCAGGAGTTCAAAATGGAAATGGAGGTGCGCAGTCACGAACGCGACGAATATGCGTTTATCGAAGCGGCCGCCGCCCGGATCGGGCCCCTCGGGATCAACATCTCAGCTTGGGCCGCCGCCTGCGACCGGATGGGACGCGCCCGCGCCGCCATCTGCGTTCTGTTGCTCGACGCCAACCGAGATCACCCAACGTCACCGGTGATGAACCCGGGCGGGGCGCTGCGCGGCATGATCAAGGCGCACAATCGGGGCAAACTCAATGTCATCGGCAGCCTGATCGGCCTGCATCGGAGGCGTGGCTTGTGAGCGTCTTTTCCGCTGAAACCACCCGTGCAGGGCCGATTTACCGTCTCTGTCGTCCAGCTGACGACCGATTGCGCGGGTCAATAGCCGCGAGGTCGCCTGTAGTGGCCGCAAATACCTCAAACGACGGGGGTTTTCGGTGCCTCAGCTTTCACTTCGGAAGAGATCGTGCCATTCTGGCGGACCAATCAGGACGGAAGGTGTTGCGTTGAGCTGGGCATTATTTATCGACGAATCTGGCCAAGACCAACGCCAATCCCCCTACGAAGTGCTGGCCGGCATCGCGATCGAAGATCGCAAACTCTGGCGGCTGATCCGGGATTTGTCTGACGCCCAAGAAGAGATTTTCGGCGTGCGTCTCTTTGAGGCCTATGGCAACGAGGCAAAAGCCCAAAAGCTGCTCAAAAAGAAGGTCTTTGCACATGCCGCGCAATTGCCACCCTTCCCGGCAGATCACCGACAAGCGCTGTCCCGCGAAATCCTGATGGATGGGACCGCGGTCAGCCGTGACCGTCTGACCGCGCTCGCGCAAGCGAAACTCGCCTATGTCGCCCGTGCGCTCGATATTTCACGCGCCGCCGGTGCCCAAGCGTTCGCCTCCATTGTTCCCCAGGCCGCGCCGCGACCTGCAGGCGGGATGCTGCGGAAGGATTACGCCTATCTCTTCGAGCGGTTTTTCTACTTTCTGAACAGCCAGCCCGAAGACCCGATGGGGTATGTGGTCTTTGATGAGCTGGACAAGAGTGCCAGCCATATCCTGCTCAATCAGGTCTCAGAATATTTCCTGAAAACGAACAAGGGCCGTACACGATCCCGTTTGATCATTCCGGAGCCGTTCTTTGTGCATAGCGACATGACGACAATGGTTCAGGTTGCGGATTTGATCGCCTATCTGTTGAGCTGGGGCGTTCGGTTGAATGGTATGACTGAAGCGCGTCGACCGGAGCTTGATGACCTGTGCTTGAAGGTTATGCGGCTTCGGTTCACGCAACATACACCCGGTGGATACACAAATTATGGGTTCAAGATCATAAACGACCTGCGCGCGGCAGCCGAAAAATAAAAAAAGGCAATGCCGTCGCCAGCAAAGCCTCCGAGGGTCAGATAGCACTTCCAAGTCGATTTGTCCAGATGATGCGCTGCAGATACCGCTTTTATGACCGCTCGATAGACAATGGTTTTCTTAACCTCATCAGTCTCAGGGGGGCGTCGCCTGCGGCGACCAGCTCTAGTCGGGAACCCGACCGGAGCCTGAATGTCTCCGCCCATCCGGGTAACGATCTTCGCCCGAGCGGCCTGGCGGCCGCTTCAGCGTTCATCCCGCCCGTTTTTAGAGGTTATCAACGCCTCTTTGAAGGTCAGTGTGCGCCCACATTCTTTGATCTGCTTTTGTCTGATAGGCGCGAGGACCGTATCGCGGCGTTAACCCGTTCCTTTTTTCAATCTGTCGGGAACCTTAGCGTATTGCAGGCATAAAGGCCAATTTCACCTCCCTCAGCCCCGTAAGCTATCATTGTCCCTTCGAGCATGTCCTGCCCCTCGGGAATGTCCATCGCGCGCACCTCAACCGCGGCGTCAATCTGCTGAAACGATGCCAGCGCCGCCGCATGACAGTCGGCCTCACTGCTGAAATTCATGTTCGTTTCGACTTCCGAGCCGGTCTCGAAATTGAAGATAACGATGATGAGCAAAACCTTCATGAGCCGCCTATTTCTATGAGAAAACCGGAGCCACAGGGCCCCGGCTTTCCAGTGAAACTTGCGTTTTCACCTTGCAGGATCATCGGCTTCCCAGCCTGTTTCCTACCGCACAATAATACGGTATTGTCAAAACTCCAAACACTTTTCCAGCTTTCATCTTGCCAAAAATATCCTCGGGGGAGCGCCCGTAAAGCGCGGGGGCAGACGGCCCCCGACTTACATTTAGAGGTTAGATCAGCCGGTTTTGCGTTTGAGGTTCATGTTCACGCCGTTGCAGGCGCACCGCAGAGATTCTGGTGCGCTATGCTTGGGCGTTATGTAGAGCCATGATCCACAATCATCGCATTGTGCGCAGGCCAATAAATCCTTGAACGCCTCGACGACCGGCTCGAAGTCGCTCTTTCCGAAATTCGCCCAGTCATTGTGATGCACGGCCTTGTTCACCGCCCAATCTTCATCGCCCTTGGCGGCGTTGGCCTGCGACAGAAGTTTCTTTCGCATAAGTGCGGTTTGTTGCATCTCCGTGTTGCCCCAAGACTGGGCAGCATCCACGGCCTTGCCCAAGAGCTCCTTGAGCCGCGACATCGAAGACGGCAGCAAGTCTCCGAGATCATAGTTGCCATCCGCCTTGAAAACCGGCCGAGCGCCGAGCTGATCGGCCAAAAGTCGAGAGACAAACTCCATATGGCGTCTCAAGCTATGGGCGGCTGTTTCGATTTTTCCCTTAGCCAACGCCTGATCAATGTCGTTCCAGATATCAACGTTCGCTTCCACCATCGGTCCGGATTCGACAGTCCAGCCATGAAATGACATGGAAGTGTTGCGTGAGACCAGCTTTGCAGACCGCATTTGCTCTGCCCAAAGCCGGTCATGGGTAGCGATTACGAACTGGGTTTCGGGAAACTCTGCCATCAGCAAACGGCAAAACTGATATCGGTGCCCGGCATCGACCGACATGACAACGTCATCCAGCAGAGAAATCGTGAAATCCTCTGCCAGGAGCCGTTTCATCAGTGCCAGATAAAGGCAGACTCCCATTCCATCTTGGTGACCCTCACTGTGAAAGGCACCAGGCGGAAACAGGCCACGTTCATAGAAGTTCACATCAAAGTCGAGTTTTCCTTCGCTGGCCTTAAGCCTCGCCACGAATTTTTCCTCGTCGCCATCATTCAGGACACGGTAGAATTTACTGAAGTCGTCTTGGACAGCATCGTAAAGCGCGTCAAGTTCGGTCTCCATCGCTGCGCACCAGGCGTCATAAGCCACCTTGGCTGCGTCGCGTGCCGTTGCTGTCGTGGCTTCCTCTTTCCTCGCGGTTTTATAATCTTCAAATCGCTGTTGTGCATTGATCAGAAACGTCTGGGCAGCAACTGTTGCACTCTGGTCGGGCTTTGCACGGATCAGCGCAGTAAAATCGGCCAGTGCTTTGTCGAACCCTTCAGGATGCGCTGGCCAGCCCGTGGTCAGGCGATCTTTCAACGTTAAGATTTGCTCAAAGCTCTCTAGCTGCTTTTGCAACTCCGCGAGGTCCTTGCCCCATGCGGTGATGTCTGCCTGAAATTTTGTTTCCCGTTCCGCCTTCGCGACCGCATGCGCCTCCAGCAGGAGGGCTTTGAGCCGGCCGATGGTTGTCGAGAGTGCCGCTGCTTGATCCAGTATATCTATGCGGACGAGTCCTGCTGTCTTCGAGCGCTCCTGTTTGGTCTGCAGATGACCGCGCAAATGCGCCTCATCGGGCCATTCATGATCGCACATCGGGCACTCTGGCCCGTCCACCAGTCCCAGGCCCTGCTCCACCAGCGCTCTTTGCTGAAGCGCGCGCAGCAGCTGTGGATCAGTCTCGAGCCGCTCGATCTGAGCCACAAGCGCGGCGGATTCCACCGAAGGGTTTGCCTGCAGATCGGTGATCATATCCGTCAGATTGATCAACTCGGTCAGGGCAGTTGTCTTGTTCAGCGCTTGTATACCCGACGGCTCGGACAACCCCTCGTCCAACACAGTCTCAGCGTTGAGCTCCGCATGTTCCGCTAATCCGAGCAATTTACGCTTTGCGTTCACGGCAGTCAGCATCTCCCTGGCTGACAACGCTGCGATCGACAAATGCTGCAACAAGGTCGCGCGTTTTGCCTGTGTTTCTGATGCCGATGCTGTCGCCTGCCGGTTGAGTTTGGAATATGCAGAGTTCAACGCCGAGCGGGTCTGCCCCAGCTCCTCGATTTTCAGAATGGCCTGAATCTCTTCGGAGCGCTTTGCTGGCTCCACCAGAATGAACTTCAAGATCTCGCGTCTGGCAAGCGTGACTTCGGGATGCTGTGCAACGCGGTTCATGATCGCAAGTATGTCCGCATCCTGCGGCTCAATCTTGGGCTTTCTTGGCGCCGATACCTTGCGGGTGAGCTTTGCGGTTTTGCCCAGAGTTGGAAACACAAGGTCAAGCACGACAAAGGCGGCGTCTGGAAACTTTGTCCGATCAACATGCGGGCCATGATCGGCGATGGTCAGCCCGCGGGTCCCGGTGCCCGTCAGGCGACGTATCTGCCCTGTCAACCCGAACTCTATGGCATCAATGACGCCGCTTTTGCCCGATCCATTTGGTCCGGATACGGCAAAAGTTTTTCCGTTGAGCACGATATCGAGTTTCCGGATGCCCCGGAACTCTTCAATATGAACCGCATCAATCTTTATCATGCGATCTCGCCGCCCTCTGGCAGGGTGAAGACGGCGATCAGGTCATCAGCCTTGATCTTTTTGCCCTCCGTCAAAAGCGCTTCAAGTTTGTCGATTTTCGCCCGATCGAATGTTGCATCTTCGGTGAGGCTTGCGAGGAATTTCTCGGTCACCGCCTGCTGTAGTGCTGCCATCGGTTAGTCCTCTAAGGCTTGCCGCGTTTTTCAAACCAACTCTGGCAGAACTTCACGAAGTGTCGAGCAGGGTGTTTGGGTTCAATCTCTTCCTTGCCGCACCAAGCACGCCATGCCTGTTCGATCATCCGCACATCCCAGCCTGGTGCTGCCGTGCGTGCATCATGATACGCCTCAGGGTCGAGGGAGCCCTCATACATTTCAACGACTGGCATCGGCACAGTGCCCTTGCTGCGGAACGCCACGATGTTCCCCTCGAGCGCAGGATCATAGTCGGGAAAGTGATCATGCTGATCGCTGTCCGCGATGATGTTACTGATCAGCCGTTTGAATTCCTTGGCAGAGGAATGCGATCCGCATTTCAGGCGTAGCTTTTCGAGGCCAATCCGCCACTCAGCTGATTTACCACAATGTTTGCGTGCGATCTCATACATCCGACGCTCAAGGGGCTTTTTCAGGCGGAAGTAATCCCGGCTGATCGTCAGCACCTCCTTGGCCTGGATCGCGTTAAAGACCCAATCTGAAAGCGTGACCTGCACCTCCTGTAGGACTCCGTCGTTATCGCGCCGGATCGTCTTTGCACTCTCGACAAGGCCAAAGACCTGCCACTGGCGCTCTTCTCCAGTGTGAATATTGGTCTTGATCGACGTTCCGCGCAGGCGTTCAAGAGCGTCTTCCGCGCGACCATAGGCGCTGCCCCCGGCTGGTTTGCCTGTCGCAACAATGTAGTCGCTGATCCTGAAGCTCACCGTCTTTGACACCTCCCTGCCCTCGTTGAGAGCAGCGATTAGCTGAGAAATGCAGAAGATCAGGATGTCGCGGTCAAAGACCGTCGCCATGCCTTTCGCGGAGGGTGAGATTTCGATGTAGTTGTCGCCGTTTTCATAGCGCCGTGTCTGATGATCCGGCTTCTTTGAAATTGAGAAGACCGGGTGCTCCATACCAGCCATATCGCTCTTGGGCGCAGCATCGAAGATATCGCAAATGAACAGGTCCGGCTGCTGGAACCGATCTGGCAGAAGCGGATTGGTTAAACGCTTCACTGGCTTATCACCCACCGCTGTCATGTTATTGGCCTATCACCCACCGATTCGCTTTCTTACTGGCTTATCACACACTAGTGGCTTATCACCCACCGCGTCAATCCATTGGCTTATCGCACACCAAGACCCCTATTTTTGCTGGCTTATCGCACACCTGAGGAGCGTTCGATCCGAATTTCTCAATGAAAACATATCAGTGGCTTGTAACACACCAATCTCTGGCTTATCGCACACCGCACGCTGGCTTATCGCCCACCAGCCAATTTGTAACGTACTGATATTGCATGCTGAATCCCAGTATTTCTTTCCGTAACCCATTAATATAACTCATATTTAACACTAGCAGACACGTCCATGATGGAATCAGGCGTCACCCTCAGACCTGAGGTGCAGCTGATTGCTGGGAAACAGGACATGTGAAAACCTGTGATTAAGCTGCCCCAAAAGCGAGGTCCGCAGTCTGGGATCAGTCGCCAGCCAGGTACTCGTCCCCTCTTGAACGGTTGCACCGCAATGCTATATTTGAAACAGATGCACTGAATGCACCAGTTGCAACAATTGCTTTTCTATGTTAATCAATCCATGAACGAAGGAGATGCAGATGACCCAGGCAAAAATGACCCCCGCAGCTACGCTTAAATCCTTAGACGCCTATGTCCAATCCTTGGAGACAGGGGCGCCAGCACAAGCCTTCCTTGGAGATCTCATCGGAAACCGCATTGATCGTGTGCGACTTTGGCAATTCGATAGTCAAAGAAAGACGATGGTGAAGGAGGTCGCTCTTCCCAAACGTCAGGGAAAGCCCTCAGGCTATCGGCGCGGCAAAGGCCTAATTGACAAAGATCTGCTGGCCATGCTCGATCAAATCGAAGACCCGGAAATATCTGTCGATCTCTCCCTGAATCTTGACAGTGGAGCCGTGTCGCTCGCGGTTGAAATGGAACCTGCTCTTGTCGGGCAAGACTTGTCTGCTCTCGCCAGCGAAACGACCGATGCCAAGCTCCCTATCTTTGAGGATGAGCCCTTTGACGACAGTTATTGGTCCGCAGATGAAGCAGCGACCTATTTCGACGTCGCAAAGTCCACGATCACACGCAAGGTCAGAGCGGGTGATCTGATCGGGTTCAAGCTCTTTAAAAATGCTCTTTACATTCCAAAAGAGCAGGTTGATGGAAAATCTCTCGTCAGAGGTATCTCCGATGTCCTGAAATCCTTTGAAGGCGAGCATTATGACGCCTGGCAGTTCCTCACGTCAGACATCTTCTACGGCGAGCCCCTCCCCCGCCCGCTGGATCGGCTCAGGAATGCCAAGGGCGATAGCTTGCAAGATGTGCTTTCCGAGGTCAAAGTCGCGGCCAAAGGCTTTGAGTTCGGGGATCATATGTGAGGGCATCCAACCTTGCGACATTGAATGCGGCACAGAAGCGCAAGGTCGCTGCATTGTTTTCAGGCATGAAGACGGTGCGGCCCCTCTCGAACTTTGTCCGTATCATGCCAACCACGTATGCTAAGAAAGACCCCCTGAGCTATGGACCGGCAACCAGTCGGTTCAGTCCGCGCAAACTCCCAAGCCGACCAATTCAGCCCTTTGGTCTGATCTATGGGACGATCAATCTGGAGACTGCGGGTTTTGAAGCCGTCATTCGCGATAGCTTTAACCTCCTGCCTGCCCGGATTCTGCGCCCCGTCGCCTATCAACCCAAAAGTGCGGTCAACTTTTCTACTGCTTCCGGGTCGGCTCTTACCCTCCTCGATATGACTGGCGGTAATGCCTCCCGCTACGGTGTGCCCACCGATGTCATCCGCTTCTCCAACCACACATCAGGGCAGTTCTTCTCTGAGTTTGTCTACAATACGATGAAGGACGTGGACGGCCTCCTCTACTCAAGCCGGTTTACGGAAGCGCTGTGCGTGGCTGTTTATGACCGGACCATCCCAAAGCTTGTCTCCCCAGGATCCCCAATGTATCTCACGCGCAGAATTCTGGCACCCGTGATGGCGCCCTGGAACGTGCAGGTGCTCTGAGAACGTCAGGATGTCTTGCACTGGCACGAAATCACGCGTTTGGCGCAATCGTATTTCTATCCGCTCCTTTCATCTTGCCCGAAATATCCTCGGGGGAGGCGCGGAGCGCAGGGGGCAGATAGCCCTCAATGATTGGACATGAGAAGGGCCGCCCTTGGGCGGCCCGATCTGTCTATTCAGTCACGTCGCCTTTCGCCGATGGCTGGAAGGCGACCAGTTCTGTGACACCAACGGGAAAATCGAGCTTGAGGGTCAGGAAGGTTTCGCCCGTGTCGCGCTTTGTGTTCTCGAACACCGCGCCAACCCGGCGATAGGTGGTCTTTTCGGTGCCATTGTCATCGTATTTGACGGGGACGGTGAGAGTGTAATGTGTCATCTGATTGCTCCTTGTTTCGATGAAGGTGGCCAAACGCATCGAACGAGGGTGCGGCGCAGGCTGAAAATCGGAGGCTCCCCCGGAAACCGTTTTTCTGCTTGCCGGGGCTTTGCCACGGGAACGCCAATCCCGCGATGCGTCACCTTTCATCTTTCCGGAAACAAGGCAGCAGCGATCAGATGCGCTTGCACGGCCGTCCCGGCCTCATACGCCAAAGGCTGCGAGAAGAGACAGCGGGGATCCCGCTTTAAGCGCGGGATCGAGGATACAGCGGACGCCGGCCCCTCCGCTTCGCTCTAGGTCCGCCGGCATTTTTCCAATTGGTGTGTCCGCCTGCCATCCCCTGTTGCCGGCGTAAACAGGCAAGCGCCGCGGTTCCCGCGTCGGCTCCACAGAGGCCGTGTCCTCGCTGCGCTGCGGGCCGCACCACCCTCTGTTCCGCCCCGTTGACGCCAACTCCATGGGACGCAGATCGGGCTGCGCCCTCACCTGCTCTGTCCAGCCGAATGGGAGGCCCATTCGGTCTGAAAAGACCAGCCGAGGCTTCGCCACTGGCGGAAAGAGGTCACAAGACCCGACCGCATCACCACAAGGAGGCCAAGGATGGCTGATACGGATGAAGATCGGATGCGGGAGTGTGCCCGCATTGCTGAACAAAACGATGCCTTTCGCAAAGAACAGGCTGGCGGTGGTCAAGGCAAGTGGGTCTGGACCCAAGCCATTGACGCCGAGGGGATGGATTTTGTTCTGACCTGCATTGCCGCCGTCGCGGCATATGACGATTTCACAGAAGAAAACGACCCGTATGGAACCCACGAAATGGGGTTCATGGACGTGTCAGGCAAAAAGGTCTGGTGGAAAATCGACCTATATGACCGTGCCTATAGGGGCGGTTCGCCGCATCCTACGTCGCTCGCAAAGACGCGCCGCGTTCTGACGATCCTTTTCCCAAGTGACTACTGAAATTGGCCATCCCTCAAAGGGGTGCGCCATAGGCGCTGCCTGCGCCCGAAAGGAGGTGAACACATGACCAGAGAAGTTATCGAACAGCGCAAACGCGAAGCTATCGCGCTTGTGAGAAAGGGAGGTCTCTCCGCCAAGATCGGCCTCGCCTTTCTGAAACAATTTGGCGCTGAACGCCATCGGTTCGAGTGAACCAACGAATGCCGCCTAAGCGGCCTCGCCTCACCCCGTCAGGGGTGAGGCATCCCTACCAAAATCAACACCACAAAACAAGGAATGTCCAAATGACGAAACAAGCTAAAATCATCGCGACAGAGGCCCGCTTTCCACTCGCAAAGCTGTCCCTGTCCCCCATGAATCCACGCCAAGACGTGCGGGAAGCGGACGTGATTGAACTCGCGGAAAGCCTCTATAGTGCTGGCATGATCCAGTCCATCGCAGGGCTGGCGGGCAAAAAAGATACCGCCGAGATTGTGGCAGGCGGACGCCGGTTGCGTGCCCTGAAATATCTGGACGCAAAGCACTCCGATCTGGCCAAAACGCACCCCGAACTGGCGAACCCGATGGTCATGCTGGCCCCTGATGCGGAAACCGCCGAGGCATGGGCGAACATGGAGAACGTGGCCCGCCGCGATCTGCACCCCGCCGAGGAAATCCGCGCCTATGGCAAGATGGAAGCCAAAGGCGGCACCGTGGGAGCCATCGCCCGCGCCTTCGCGGTCAATGAAAAGCACGTCTACCGCCGCCTCGCATTGGCGCACCTGCCCGATCCGGTTCTGGACGCGCTTGCAGCCAACGAAATCAGTCTGTCCAATGCCGCCGCCTTCACCGTCAGCACTGACGTGAAAGTCACGCTTGAAGTGCTGGAACGGGCGCGGGGCTGCAATTACAGCGATCACCAGATCAAGCAGGCTCTCAAACCGGACTCCGTGCGCAGCAGTGACCGTCGCGTGATCTATGTCACCGAGGCAGGCTATGACGAGGCCGGAGGCCGCAAGACCGCCGATCTGTTCCAGGATCAGACGTTTTTTGATGATGTGGCGTTGCTGGACGATCTCTTTGAGGCCAAGCTGACCGAGGCCATCGAGACAGTGCAGGCCGAAGGCTGGAAATGGGTCGAGCCGATCCATCAGCATTACCTTTGCCACTACGACATGGGGCTAGACAAGTTTGGTCGGGTCTATGCCGAAGAAGGCCAGTTGTCGGAGGACGAAGCAGAGCGCTATGACGCATTGGCCGAGCTGGCAAATAGCGATGTGCTGGACGCGACAGGCGAGGCTGAATTGGCCGCACTGCAAGCGATCATCGACGGGGAATATACCGACAAACAGCGCGCCCATGCGGGCCTCTACGTCTATGTCGATGGCAATGGGGCGCAACAGGTCAGCGGCGCACTGGTCAAGCCAGAGGACAAGAAGGCCGCGATTGAGGCCGGTGTTCTCGCCAAGTCGACGCACAGCAGCAGCGGCAGCGATGGTCCCAAGTCGCCTATCTCGCAAAAGCTGCGCGACGACTTGAACCGCGTCACCAAGGGAGCGCAACAACACGCGGCCCTGCGCGATCCTGACCTTCTGATCGACCTTCTGGCCTACCAGTTGAGCCACCACCTCTATTGGAATGACCCCTTCGGGATCACGACCACCGAAGTGCCAAATTGGCCCTCCACAGAGGCCGAAGGCTACACGCTGGACGAACGGCTGACGACCAACCCGCCGCGCAACATGATGGATGCCAAAGACATTGGCGCGTCCTTCCGCGCGTTCCGAAAAAAGGGCGCAGAGCATGTGCGTGGCGAGTTGGTGCGGTTTCTTGCCGCCCAATTCCAGGGCGGTGACGAGAAGCTGGAAGCGCTGGTCGCAAAGACGACGAAGCCCAACACACGCGAGGTCTGGACGCCGACAGCGGCAAACTTTTTCAGTCGCGTGGGCGGTCCGTATATGGTCGAGATTTGGCGCGATCTTCTGGAATTGGCCGAGGATCACCCCACCGTCACAACCTTTGCCAAGCTGAAAAAGGGCGAGAAGGCCGCGAAGCTGGAAGCGTTGTTTTTGCAATCCGATCTTCGCAGCGCCCTTGGCGTCACCGAGGCGCAAGCCGCCCGGATCGACGCGTGGTTGCCCGAAGGCATGGAATGAGAACAGCGGCAGGGCGTTCGCGCCCTGCCCCATACCCGACAGGAGGACGCCCATGCCTGACTTCACCGCCCACAAACACCCGGTCTTGGCCGTCCGATGTCCCGAGTGCGGCAAAGCCCCCGGCGTCTGGTCTCGCCGACCCAGCGGCCACCACGCATCCGATCTGCACAAGGCCCGCCGCATCGCCGCCGATTGCCTGTTTGTCGCACACCATGGCGAGGATGCCAGCATCGAGCGCGTCGGCAAAGACTGGGTCATCGACCCCACCGGACGCGTCGAACGCAATCGCCTAGAACGCGCGACGGGCATCCAGTTAGAGCTGTTTCCATGACGCAGCTCACCAAATACCGCACAGACTGACAATTTTCGTATCCTTGTGGTGAGGATCAACTTGACCCCGTTCGCATCATGCAGCGGGGTCTTTTTTCGAGAAAATGAGTTTCCTATCTTGTCTATTACGTCCGTTTTGTCTATTTTAGACGAAAAGGAGATATCCATGCGTTCTTTCCCATCTACAGACCTGAAACAGACCCTCGGCGATGTGCTGGACGCGGCCAGCCAAGAACCCATCGCCATCACCAAGCACAAAAAACCTCGTTACGTTCTGATGAGTATCCATGACTACGAACAACGGTTTCAGAAAGACGAGCGTCGCGCATTCGCCGCAGCAGATATGCCCGCTGAGCATCTGGCAATGCTGGAAACCAGTCGAGCAGGCAGCGAGGGAACCGCTGACGAATGAAACGCCCGGAGAAAGGCGATGTCTGGCGCTATGACTATCTCTGGCATCGCGAGCATGAATCCGGGCAAGAGAACGCCCGCAAAAGCCGCCCGACGGCGCTTGTCACCACATTTGTGGACAAGAGCGGTCGCACCAATCTGTTCTGGCTTCCGATCACCAGCAAAAGACCCCAAGAAGACAGGGTAGCCATCGAGATTCCACAAATCGAGCGGCGGCGTGCGGGTCTTGCATCCGATCTGACGCTGTGGGTGATGGCGGATGAATACAATCACGAGTTTCTTGAAACATCCTTCTACATTGATCCCAAAGGATACTGCGGCGCGTTCAGTATGCCCTTCATACACAGAGTTCTCGATGTGCTGATCGAGGTCGGGAAAAAGGGTCAGTTGGACATTGTGAAGCGCCATGATGACTAATGCCGTGCTTCATCGCGTGTACCTGTGGGGCTACACCGGCCCCACCCTGCCCCGGTGGGCGCGACGGGTGGTGGCTGGGACCGATCTGCACCGCGCATGGTTCTTGGGCTTTCATGGATTTTTCGAGCAGGACGGCGCCAGCTACGGGCTGGCACGTCCTTACCCTTCAATCCACGCAGTGGAGAACCGGCATGCGCGAGAACACTTCTCCGGCCAGCTAGCACCACGACCGGCGCTGTCCGCCGCTATAGCGACGGGCCAGCCCTTCCCCGATCATGATATCAGCCACGTCCAAGCCATCGAGCATGAGCCGCGCCAGATCACGCCCGTATTGGTCGCGGCGCGGCAGGTAGGCCAATCGTGCCGATGACGCCCAGGCCAGCAACTCGCGCAGCCGTTGCGTCGCCGCATCGCCCCGCGCCCGTTCCGCCGCGCATTGCGCGCGGTAGGTTTCCGGTGTGTCAAAGCCCACCAAGCGGATGGTTTCACCGGCCAGACGCACCGTGTCCCCGTCTATGACCGTCATGCGGCTTGGGTTGACGCTTTCCACCGTGGAGGTTTGCACCCGCGCTGTCGCTTGAGTGAACGTGTCAGGATCATAAAGCCACAGCCCGAGAAGGACGAGCAGCGCGACAGGAAGCAGCGCCCCGCTTAGCATCCGCCGCCTTTTCCAGGGCCGGAACCGGCTTGGTCTCTTTCTCGGCCGTCTCAGCATAGCAGGATCACGGACCTCCTTAGGGGTCTTCACTGACAGGTTTTCGCGCGTCCAGTATGGCCGTTTGTGACCTTAGTTCCAAGGCGCGTGCCCGTGTCAGGTCTGCCCTGTCGATCCTTTGAAGCGATGCGGAATGGCGTGGACACGCGTGCTGATCCGTCCAGGCGCTCGTCCTTGGCCCTGCGGGTTCGTGAGATGGATATCCACAAGAGGAAGCCGCTCTGGCGACCACCTATAATTGCGAAATGTCGTCAGAGTGATTTGGTCGATCACCACCGGTCACCCCCTTCGTTTCTCTTTTGATGGGGATGAAGGGAACGCCTGAAGAATGTTCCTTCAGCTCGTCTTCGAAGATCTCCGCCTGCGGCTCAGATCACGAGATCCTTTTGAGCTTCAGCAAGCAGAAAAACCGCCTTCGGCTCGGCTTTCACCCTTCGGGCGAACCTTCCGTTTTTCCACCTGCATCCTTCATTCGCTCCCTTCTTGTTTATCCCCATCGAAACAAAGGAGAAGACCAATGGCAATCGACGGAAAAATCACCCGCACTGACGATGACGCAATCACCGGCTGGATCGCATCACTGACCTTCGACGTGGATATCACGCTCACGAAGAACCCGCACAAGGCCAAGGAAACGCACCCGGACTTTGAAATCACCACTCGCACCCCGCGCAACCGCGTGATCCGCATCGGATCGGCCTGGGAGCAGACCAGCCAGAAGGGCAACGACTACCTCTCTCTGTCGGTCATGGTGAACGGCCAGCAGGTCCGCGTGAACGCCCTGCGCAGCGACGAAGACCCCGAAGGCGAATACCGCCTGGTCCCGCTGGCTGCCTGAGGCCAGCCAAGGGGCGGCCAAGGCCGCCCCCGCCACCTAGGGATCGAGCAGCGGGCACAAGACCCGGATGCCACTCACGGCAAACTCCGTCGCCTCCCTCCCGGGCGGCGGCTTTTTGCGGCGACAAACACGCAAAACATGCGAGGATAGCTTCATGAAAGACAAACCCGATCCACGGCACAATCTGCCCAAACGCCGCCTGACCGTGACGCGACGCATCGAGACGCCCGAAGGGCATACGATCCACCTGTCCGTGGGCTACGATCCGAACGAAGAAGGACGCCCGCGCGAAGTCTTCTACTCGGCAGGTTTCAAATCGGGCTCAGCTTTGGAGTTCCAGATTCAAGACGCTTGCGTCCTCATCTCGATCTTGCTTCAGCACGGCCATCGCCCTGAAGACATTGCGAAGTCGCTTGCCCGCGCCGAACAACCGGACGGATCACTCGCCTATGCGAGTATCACTGGCCTTATCGCTGACGAGCTGGTCAAGGCACAGTCATAAGCTGCATTGGTCAGACTTTGCTTTCAGCGATTTCGTCGTTTTTTTCACCCACGCCCTGCAGAACGATCCGCATTTGCTCGGAAGGAAATGGCTTGATCAACGCCAACGCGTCATCATGCGATCCCGTAAGCCATGTCTCATAGTCGTCTGGTCGCAGGATCACGGGCATTCGTCCTTTGACATGTATCGGTCGCACAAGATCATTTGCCTCGGTTGTGATCATTGTGTGCACACGGCGCGGATGCTCTGGTTCGAGAAGATCTTCGTTCTCTCGACGCCAGAGACCCGCGATGGCAAAAGGTGGGCGATCGTCCCCTTCACCTGCCAGTGCAAACCAGAAATCCGTCGCGGGTCTCAGTCCCTTCGTCTCGTTGAAACTCGACGCCGGGACCAGGCACCGCCGCGCTAAAAAGCTGGCCTTCCAGAGACCCGACTTCAGCAGCTTGTCATCGCGCGCGTTGTTCCATGCGGCAGGCTTGATCGGTTTCCCTGTCCGTTTCGACACTTTCGGCGTCCGAAACCCCCATGACATTTCTACCAGCTCGCGGTTGCCGTCGTCATCGAGCGCAACAACGGGCGCTGTTCCCTTGGGGTGAATTCCGGGTCGAGGTTGCGCGTTGCCCAGACTGTCGCGGCTTGCGTCCACCATAAACAACTGCCGCATCGCTTCGCTTGTCGTTGTGTTTGAATAGAGATTGCACATTTTTCGAACCCGATCTTACCACTCAAGAGCATCTTACCGCGTTTCTTTCCGTGTTTCATCTTGCCAAAAATATCTTCGGGGGAGGCGCACCGCGCCGGGGGCAGACAGCCCCGAAAGAGCGTCAGACGTGATATTCTTTCCCTGCGAGAACACATGCAGAACATCTATGACATGTTGCATGGGCTGAAATTTCGATCATCCTTAACGGGTTGTGCGTTATGATCTGCGTGGGAACATGCTCGAAGAGCTTGCGCAGTGCATACATTTCGATCTCGCACGCGCGTGTCAGCGTGAAGCAGCATGTATCTGGCCCGACGTCGAGGTGACGGTGCAGCATGGAATTCGCGTGATGGTCAAAGTCAAAGGCACTGAGTAGCTATAAGGCCCCTGCCCCGCCGTTCGCTGCGTGGCGAACAAATTGGAAGGACGCGGACAAAGCCAATTTCCAAGAGTCCTGACTCAACGCTGCTTTACCAAGACATGCTTTCACCAAATAATCTGATCCGATGACCAGACATTGGTTTGTTGGGGTTCAGAGCAGCGATCCCAGGTCCGATCCAACACTCGGGTAAGCCGCCGTCATCGACTGAAGTTGCTTTGCTGTGAGGCCCAGTTTTATGGCCAGCCCGAAGAAGTTGATCAGTTCGCCGTATTCCGGACCGAACAGATGCGCACCGAGGATTTTACCGTTCGACTTGTCCACGAGGATTTTCGCCGCGGCGGAGGTTTCGCCGATCCGGTAGTTCGAATACCAACCGCCCGTATCGGTGAATCGAACATCGACATCATGCCCGGCGTCCGTCGCCTCATTTTCCAACATGCCGACACGCGCCACTTCCGGAACGGTGAAGACGGCTGTCGGAATGCCTGCATAATCCGGTGCGATCTGCGCATTTTTGAGCATGTTGGAGGCCGCGACCTTCCCTTCAATCACCGCGACCGGCGTCAGCGGCAGGCCATCGGTGTCGGCGGAATCTCCGGCGGCATAGACCGCACTGTTTGTCGCGCTTTGCAGATGGGGCGCTACAACGATGCCCTTGTCGCTGTGGTCGACACCAGCCGCCTCCAGGTTCAGATCGGTCAAGGCTGCAACGCGGCCCGCGCCATGCACAACCAGATCGGTTTCGATTGTCCGGGTCTGTTCGCCCGACTTCACTTCGACGGTAAATATTCCATGGGCTTCCGAAACCGAGACGATTTCGGCCTCGCGCATGAGGTTCACGCCGATACCGGTGCTGCGCTCGATCAGCATTTCGACCAGATCGGGATCGAAGCCGCCCAAAGGGCGGGCATTGTGATCCACGATGATCGGCTTGGCTCCGGCACGCGCGGCGATATGCGCAAACTCAAAGGACACGAAGCCGCCACCGATGAAGAGAATCCGTTCGGGAAGGGCCTCAAGGTTGAGAAAATCCGTGCTGTCGATCACAAGACCTGCTCCGGCAAATTCGAGCGGCCTGGGCATGGCACCGGCGGCCACGAGGAACCGTTTCGACTGATATGTCTTCCCATCGGCCTCCAGCGTGTTTTTTCCCGTGAACCGCGCGTCTCCACGCAGGGTTTCGACGCCGTTACCGGTCAGGGCCTTTTCCATCTTGTCCGGCACTGGATCGGTGAAGCCGCGCTTGTGCGCCATCAGATCGGCCCAGTTGATCGACAGATCGCCGGGGTCGATCCCCTTGCCCTTCATGAGCCGTGCCGCGTCGATGATCTCCGCACCGCGCCGCAGGATTTTCTTCGGATCACAACCGCGCAATGCGCAGGTGCCGCCGTAGGGCAGCGCATCGACAATAGCCACGCGCCAGCCCGCAGCACCGCATTTGTTGGCGGCTGCAACCCCGGCCATGCCTGCCCCGATGACGATCAGGTCGTAGTCTTCACTCATTCTCTGGTCCTTGTACTGATATTCATCCGGCGCAGCAGCTCAGCTTCGCCACGTCCATGTCGAAGGTTTGCGCCGCCAGCTTCAGCCCTTCAACCGTTGTCAGATAGGGGAAGATCGTCTCGCCGAGTGCCTTTGTGGTCATGCCGAACTTCAGCGCCATGACGAGGGTCTGGATCGTATCGGACCCCTCGGGCGCAATGATCTGGCCACCAAGCAGCCGGTCAGTCTTTCTGTCCGCTACCAGCTTGATCAATCCGCGCGTTTCGCGTGCGGCCAGCGCGCGCGGCACTTGATCGAGCGGCACGATGGAAGTCTTAACGTCGAAGTCCGCGTCTCTCGCCTGGGCTTCACTGAGACCGACGCCCGCGACCTGCGGGTCGGAAAACACAACCCACGGCATCACGGCGTTGTCGTAGCGATGATCCTCGCTAAGAACCGCGTTTTTGGCAGCGAGCTTTGCACCATAGGCCGCCATATAGACAAACTGGTCACGGTCGGTCACATCGCCTGCCGCATAGATGCCGGGCACCGATGTCCGCATGTCGTCGCCGACCACGATGGACCCGCGTGCGTCGGTTTCAACGCCGATCTCTCCTAGCCCCATATCTTCGGTATTGGCCCGCCTGCCAGCGGTCGAAACGAGATGATCCGCCGTCACTTCGACAGGCTTTCCGTCCTGGATCACGCGCAGCGTCACACCCGCGTCGTCGCGACGCACAGTGTCGTAGCTCAATCCGGTCAGAAGGGTAATGCCCTCGGCCTCGAACGCCTCCGCCAGCGCCTCCGAGACTTCCGGTTCCGCGCCGGGCAGCACATGCGACCGCGCAACAAGCGTTACCTTCACGCCCATCCGGCTCATCATCTGGGCCAGTTCCGCGCCGATGTAGCCCGCGCCGATGAAGATCAGGCTTGTCGGCAGTGTTTCGAGTTCCAGAAGGCTGGTGCTGTCGAGCGCGGCAATCTCTTCGACGCCCTCAATCGTCGGCAGGACCGGACGCCCGCCTGTTGCTATGATGATCTTGGGTGCAGTCAGGGTTCGCTCACCGACTGTCACGCCGCCTTCGATCAGCCGCGCGGGACCGGCGTCGATGTAATCGACACCCTCATATTCCGGCAAAAGGTCGGCGTATTTCTTCTGGCGCAGGGTCGCGACCAGATCGTCCTTGGACTGGACGAGTGTGTGCCAATCATCCACTTGAGCCTGCCCGGAAAGACCCGGAAACCTCTTGGCAGCTTTTGCACCATGGATGGCCTCTGCCGCACGGATCATCGCTTTAGATGGCACGCATCCAACGTTGACGCACGTTCCCCCGATGGTGCCGTGCCCAACGAGAGCAACACGCTTTCCGGAATCCGCGCCGGTAATCGCGGCGGAGAACCCTGCCGATCCGGCCCCGAGGACGATCAGGTCATAGCCGCCCTGCTCATTGTCGTTCTTGTTCAGGTCTTTCATATCAGCGCGCCTCGCCATGTTCGGGGCTGTTCGATTTGGCAGCGAACAGATATATGACCGCGCCGATGGCGATCAGCGGTGTCAACATGCC
>TARA_R110002051_G_scaffold304609_1_pt1 | contig 71264 bp, 60 predicted proteins | sample TARA_R110002051 | Tara Oceans TARA_R110002051 (sample SAMEA4397023) | marine metagenome | biome: Polar Biome; feature: [MES] marine water layer (ENVO:01000295) within the mesopelagic zone...; material: water (ENVO:00002006), including particulate matter (ENVO:01000060) such...
TAGGCTTAATGCTTATTAAGCATTGTATCAATTAAGCCGCGATGAGAAGGAAGGCGCGCTTTCAACTGAGCGATTAAGGCTTTATTAAGTTGTAACTGTTTATCGGCACCCTCGTATTTGCTCATTGAACGCACATACTGGCTCAAGTTGGTCTTATGTGACATTCCATAAAGTATATAGCGATAGCTTTGTGCGCTAAATACCTCATCTGTATCAGTAAAGTCGCTATCAAGAATAGGGCGGTATTGCCACTCTTCAAGCAAGGATGCTAGCCGTTGTGGAATGCTCTGTGGTGATCTGTTTGCTAACCAGAAGTCTTCGTTACGATTACTAAGAACATAGTGTAGTTTTAAAAATTCTATAGTGCTTTGCCACTTATTAGTTAACGCCCGATTAAAGCGGCTTGCCACGTGGGGCATTACCTGTGTGTAGGCGGGTAATTGCTCAGCAAGTTGAATTGCACTTTGCTCAATTAACATCAGTGAAGAGGCCTCAAGGGGCTCTAAGAAGCCACTAGATAAACCTATAGCTACGCAATTTTTTTCCCAGAAACGTTTTCTATAGCCAGTTTTATAGTTAATTTTTCTAAAAGTAGAAGGTAACTCTTCGTTAGGGTTTATCGATTTTAGATAAGCCATAAACGTTTGAGTTGCCTCATCATCTGATTGAAATTCTGACGAATAAACGTAACCCGTGCCCCGGCGATTTTGCAAACCAATGTCCCATATCCAACCAGCTTCTTGCGCGGTAGATAGGGTGTGACAAGCAATAGGCTGATGTTCATCAGAATATGCAATTTGATGCACCAAAGCTGAATCTGAAAACAATACAGAGGATGCGTCTTCCATGGGAACATCTAGTGCTTTTTCGATAAGACGTGCACTAAAACCTGTGCAATCAACAAAAATATCACCGCGAATATGGTCATTATTTTTTGTCACGACATGCTTTATGCCTGCGTCATCAGTAGCAACATCGGTGACATCATCAATAATGTGCTCGACGCCTAACACTTTCTTACAGTGTTCACGTATTACGTTAATGAATTTACCGGCATCAAGATGATAGCCGTAATTGGCACTGAAGCTTTGCTTTGAATCGGCCTTTAATTTGGGGGCTAGACCTTGTTCGCACAGGCTAGGTTGAAAACATACATCTGAGGCATACTCGTTTAATGAGTCGTTGTGTAACCAATACGGGGTTATATCTACACTGGCCGAGCCTTGAGGCGCGCTAAAGGGGTGGTAGTATCCAGTGCGTTGCCCTTCAGTGTGCCAGTGAACAAACTTACTCGCCTGTTTAAAGGTCGCACTCGCTTGTTGGACGAGTGCAGCTTCTTCAATTCCTATTTTAGCTAAGGTGCTGCGCATAGTAGGCCAAGTGCCTTCGCCCACACCAATAGGATGAATCGAATCAGATTCAATAACCTTTACAGACAAGCGTGCGCCGGTGGAGCCTTGTTTAGAGTGGGTAGCCGCCAGCAGACCAGCAGTAAGCCAACCCGCCGTGCCTCCGCCTACAATAACAACACTATTTACCGGCGTCATACGCTGCGCTACCTAGTCTGCATCTACCAATCTGCCACGCCATTGCGCCGACTGTCTAAATACGAGTTTATTTACACCTAAGGCTACACCAATACAGCAAATTAAGGTAACCAACATAAGGTGAATATAATGCAAACCAAAAGGTGCGTGCACGAAGCTAAAGAATGAATAAAGTAACACGCCGAAGATAACAGCAGTAATGCCTGCATACGGGTTAACATTATTAAACAACAAGCCGACTATAAAAATAGAAAGTATAGGCATGCTAAGCAAACCATAGAGTTGTTGTAACAAGTTAATGATACTTTCGGCTTGCGCGTAGATTGGCACCATTACCAGTGAAACTACAGTAAGAATTGCGGTAACAATTCCACCTAACTTGGCCACTTCAGGCTTTTTGTTCACGTAAGCTTCGTGTATATCGCATACATATAACGCCGTGGCTGAGTTTAAGTTACTGTTATATGTTGTGAGTACCGCCGCCGCTAGCGCAGCTGCAAAAACGCCCGACAACCAATCAGGTAAAACGTCGCCAACTAGTGTTCCGTAGGCTGCATCGTTTATGTCACCGTAAAGTTTGAATGAGATGATGCCAGGGACAACAATTATACTAGGAACAATGATAAAGCGAATGATCGCTGCTGCGTACACGCCTTTCTGTGCCTCTTTGATATTAGGGGCAGCCATAGCGCGTTGTGTAATGGTTTGATTGGTACTCCAGTAGAACGTCTGAATGAAGATCATACCGGTTAATAGGGTTTGCCATGGAAGAGGAGAGTCTGCATCACCAATTAATGTTAAGCGTTCTGTAGGAATGCCTGAGAAATCAAAATCGATAGCTACCATTGCCAATATCACTACAACTATTGCCATAACCAGCAACAAAACACCCGAGTACGTATCTGATACCGCAACCGCGCGTAACCCGCCAAAAATTGCATACAACGCACCAATGATGGCAAAAGCTGTAGCTACATACATGAGTGGAAGGTCTAGGTTAAACATGTTAATCATGAACAAAGAGCCAGAATAAATAACCGCTGGCATAAATATAAGGCTGCTACCTAAGAAGAAAAGCAGCCCAATAAGCGCACGAATATGCTTGTTGTTGTAACGCTTCTCTAAAAGCTCGGTAGTAGTTGTGCATTGATAGTGATAATAAACAGGAAGGAAAATACGGGCTAAGATTATTAAGCCTATAACGGCTGCAAATTCCCACCATGCCAGTAACGCCATTTGGTTACCGTTCATACCTACTAATTGGTCGGTACTTAAATTAGTTAACGTAATAGAGCCCGCGACAAAGATCCATGTAAGACCACCGCCAGCTAGAAAGTATTCTTTAGTTTCACTTGCCTTACTGTGTCCATGTCCGCGGCACTTAATGTAGGTGAGTAGACCTATAAGCGCAGTAATAACGAAGAAAACAATGATTTGGATTAAGCTGCCTGACACAAAAAACTCCTCAGCAGAAGAAACAACTAAAAAGGGGGCGAATGCCCCCCTCTTTCATTCTAGGTATAATTAAAAGTTAGCACGTACGCCAACTGCATAGCGAGCACCATCATTCACTTGTTGTACAAAGTGTTCAGATAGGCGACCACGACGCGTTAGCTCTTCTTCAGTAATATTGATACCTTCGAAGAACACGGTAACGGTTTCATTAACATCATAGCTTACGCTCATATCCACTTGGGTATATGTCTCTGTGAACAGAGGCTCAGTACCACCTAGTGAACTTACCGCTTCTTGCATGAAAGTTTCACGGTTGTTCAGTGCTACACGGGCTTGGAACGCATCTTTTTCATAGAAAAGCGTAATGTTTTGAGAGTTCCCCAAACCTGGCAGACTAAATTCAGCATCTGAATTTACGATAGTGGCGTTAGCTTGAATACCAAAACCATTTTCTAAAGTATGTAGCCAAGCTAGTTCAAGACCTTCAACATTCAGTGTCTCGCCATTACGAGGACGAAGCACACTAAATACATACTCACCGCTATCTAAGAATAAAGACTCTTCTTCAGTAGATGAAGAAATGAAGTCTTCAACTTCCTTATTAAATGCAGCCGCTGAGAAGTAACTCGTGTCATCGTAATACCACTCTAAAGACACATCCCAGCTAGAAGCTTGGTATGGTTGAAGTTCGGTATTTCCCGCTTGAGCTTGCAAGTTACCTGGACGAGATACCGTTACGTTAAATACAGGTACTAGGTCGTCCATCATTGGGCGAGTAAGTGTTTCTGAATAAGCATAACGTAGATACAAATCGTCAGTTAGTTGAAGTTTAACGTTTACATTAGGCAGCAACGAAGAGTAGCTGTTTTTCTCATTAATCGGCGTTCCAACATCGGTCGCATAAACAACGTTAAGGTCTGATGGGTCGTTAGGAATAAACTCTAAATCTTGAACCTGTTGAACAGTTCCATCTACAGATGTATCTGTTTCTGTGTAACGGAAACCGAAGTTAATATCTAAAGGTAAATCTGAGATTTCAGTTTGGAAGTAGAACTGCGTGTAAACACTTAATAGTTCTTCGCCCACAACGTAAGAGTCGGCACTTGCTTGCGGGTTACTAATATTTGTTGCATCAAGGGTTGCACGAACATCATCAAATGATAAACCTGTTGCATCAGCAATTTGCTGTGCAGCGACGTCAGAGTTTGCATAATCGAAGAACGCTTCCGGGTTGTACGTCAACCATTGGTTAGGTACGCCAGCAAAGTAGTTTTCGGCAGTGAAAACAGTAAGTAGCTCATCAGGAATATCGAAACTGTATCCACAGTAAACATTACATGCTGAAGCGAAGCGACGTGTGTTGTCTTTTTCACGGTCTTGATAGTAAATACCAAAATCCATTTTGTAGAAGGCATTATCCGAATCTGGCACCCATGTGAAATCCGCACGGTATTCTGAAATAGTGTCTTCAGTATCGAAGCCGTTACGTTCGTTGTAATGCATGCGGCCTAACGATGGTGTTTGTAAGGCTGCATCACCACCATCAACAGTTAGTGTTGGTGTAGTAGTCCCTGAATAATCTACGCTGTAGGCATTGTTGTAACCTACAACGGTAAAGAAGTTATCGCCACCACTGTTGTCTTCAGCCGTTGATGTTGATAAATCGATAACGGCAGTTAAATTGTCATTTACTAACCACTCGAAGTTCGCACCAAATGCTTGAATTTCAACGTCACGACCGTATCAACGACGGATAAAGTCAGTTGCACCACCAACACCTTCAACTAATGTACTGTCTAAGCTAGTTAGTGAGCCATTGTCATTAAAGGTCATATTGTCTAAGTTGCTATCGGTGAACCAATGACCAACACTGTGGGCGTCTGAATCAACTTCGAACTTTGAGTAAAGACCGTCTAAGGTAAGAGTCATATCATCGTTAGGAGCGTATTGAACAACCAAGTTTCCAGATGTTCTTTCACGATCTACCAAGTCAACAATTTGGTCAAAGTTCTGTGGAACGTAAACGCCATTGTATTGCGAGCTATCGGCATAGTCTGGGTTATCCAGTTCTGAACGATCTGTGATGCTAACACCTGGACGCCAGTAGCGTGTTTCCAACATATTTGTTTGAAGTTTACGTTGTTGGAAGGAAGCAGCAGCTAAAACGCCTAGCTTGCCATCCATAAAGGTATTGGTAACAAGGCCAGATAGTTGTGGTGTTGTTTCTTCAGAAATGTCTTCATACATGCCTTTAACACTTGCTACAGCTTTAAAGCCATCAAATGCGAAAGGGCGTGCAGTGGTAACTTCAACAGTCGAGCCAATACCACCTTCTTGCATTGATGCTAGCGGGCTCTTGTATACCTTTGCACCACTAATTAATTCTGCAGGAAGCGTGTCGAAGCTGAACGCTCGACCTTGGTTCTCAGTAGCGATTTGACGACCATTTACCAATACGGTGTTAAATTCTGGGCCGAAACCACGTACTGTAATGAATTGTCCTTCACCGCCACTTCTATCAATAGCAACACCAGTAATGCGCTGCAGTGACTCTGCAACGTTTTGATCTGGGAATTTACCAATATCTTCAGCAGTAATACCGTCGTAAACAACATCAGATGCTTTCTTATCTAGCATTGATGCTTTAAGTGAACTGGTAAAACCTTTAACTTCAATAACTTCAACTTGGTCTTCAGATGGTGTCGCTTCTTCTTGAGCGAATACCAACGGGGTGTGTAAGGCTGTCGCAATAGCAACGCCTAATAGTGAGCGCTTGGCCATTGGGCCTAATAATGATGTGATTAATTTTATGTGTCACTGTGTTTTCTCCGTGAGTAGGCTATTTTCTACTTAGTTAGCGTACAAATAGCGTAATAAGTATGTTCGGATCAAGCTTATTAACATTCTTTTTACACATCTTATAACCTAAATTTCGAATTATTATTATTAAGATGTTGAAATTAAAGGTTTTTAAAAATTAAGAAAAAAGGTAAACGTTTTCCTTAATTTTTGATAGTAACACAAATTTACATTGTAATGACAATGTTATAAAAATATTTTTTTATATTAAAAGCGCGGTTTATTACCGCGCTATATATGGAGAGGTAAAATTAACTACAGCGGATACGGGCAACGGCGTTTTTCCAACCGTCATAGGCCTTGTCACGCTCTTCTTTTGAAAGCCGAGGAGTGAAAATACTGTCACTTTTCCAGCACTCGGTAAGGGAATCAACAGAGGTAAATACACCAGCTTGAAGGCCAGCAAGGAATGCGGCGCCAAGTGCGGTGGTTTCAGTAATTTCGGGGCGTTCAACTTCTGCGCCTAATATGTCAGACAAGAAACCCATTACCCAATCGTTTCGAGACATGCCGCCATCTACGCGGATAGTGGTTGGCCGTGCGCCATCACTTTCCATGGCTTTCTGTAAGTCTTTGGTTTGATAACATACTGATTGCAAGCCCGCGGCAACAATTTCGCTTATGCCGGTGTCTCGAGTTAGGCCCAAAATCGCACCTCGCGCATCGGGATCCCAATAAGGAGCGCCTAGTCCGGTAAAGGCTGGCACAAGAAAAACACCATTATCTTGTCGCGCTCTTTGCGCCAACGCTTCGGTTTCGGAAGCATCGTCAATCAGTTTCAAGCCATCACGTAACCACTGCACCGTAGCGCCGGCCATGAAAATACTACCTTCAAGGGCGTAAGTGGTTTTTCCGTTTAACCTATAACCTACGGTAGTTAACAAGCGGTTCTTAGATTGAAGAGGCTTGTCGCCTGTATTCAAAATCATGAAACAACCCGTACCATAAGTACTTTTTGCCATGCCTTTCTGGAAGCAGGCTTGGCCAACAAGCGCAGCCTGCTGATCGCCGGCTACACCTTGAATAGGGATAGCACAGCCCAAAATATCTTTGCTTACAACACCAAATTCATCAGCACAGTCCATGACCTCAGGAAGCATGGCTTTAGGGATATTAAAGGTATCGAGTAATCGTTCGTCCCAACACTGAGTATTAATGTCGAACAACATGGTACGAGAAGCGTTAGTGGCATCGGTCTTATGTGATTCGCCGTTGGTCAAACGCCAAATTAAGAAGGTGTCCACTGTACCAAAAAGCAATTCACCGGCTTCGGCTTGCGCTCTTGCACCTTCTACATTGTCTAAGATCCACGCTAGTTTGGTGGCCGAAAAATAAGGGTCAAGCAGTAGCCCCGTAGATTCAGTAATATGCGCCACTAAACTTTCATCGTCGTCGAGTTCGCGACATTGCTGCGAGGTACGTCTGTCTTGCCAAACAATAGCCGGGTACACAGGCTTGCCGGTGTTTTTATTCCAAACTAAGGTTGTTTCGCGTTGATTGGTAATACCTATAGAGGCTATATCTTCAGGTGATACAGAGCACTTATCGAATACTTGCTTCATGGTAGTGGTTACGCTTTCCCAAATTTCTTCTGGATCGTGTTCCACCCAACCATCTTGTGGGTATTTTTGAGAAAACTCTTGTTGTGCAACAGCTACGATAGCGCCGTCCGCTGCAAAGATAATGCTACGTGAACTCGTGGTTCCTTGGTCTATGGCAAGAATATATTGGCCCATGACACGTCTCCTGAACATAATTTGGTAAGAGTTTGCACCATTTACACCAGTTTAACAATGCTATATTTTCGAAAACGAACATTTCAGTGTTCGAATTACCGTAGGCAGGCAAAGGTGAACCACGTATAATAGCTAAATCGCCACAAGGAATGACCCAATGAACCAAACGCAAAGACACGAAAAAATTGTTAGCTTTATCAAACAAAATGGCTTCATGTCTATTGACGACTTGGTTACTCGTTGTGATGTTACCCCCCAAACTATTCGTCGCGATCTAAACCAGCTCGCCGAGGCAGGTATTGTTAGTCGATACCATGGGGGCGCTGGACTTAATCGAAGTTGGGAAAATACGCCTTATCAAGAACGCAAAACACAAAACAGTGAAGTAAAAGAAAGAATTGCTGAGGCAGTGGCTAGCATGATCCCCGACGGGGCTTCATTATTTATAAACATAGGCACGACGACTGAAATGATAGCAAGCAAGTTACTTAATCATAAAAACTTGCACGTGGTAACGAATAACATTCATGTCGCGACCATTCTTTCTGCTAAAGAAGACTTCTCAGTTATTATCGCTGCGGGCGAAGTACGTTACCGAGATGGCGGTATTATTGGGGAAGCAACCTGCGACTTCATCAGCCAGTTTCGTATGGATTACGGCATTATAGGTATCAGTGGAATTAGCGCTGATGGTGCACTGCTCGATTTTGATTTTAGGGAAGTAAAGGTATCACAAGCGATATTAGAGCATACCCAGCACGTTATTCTTGCAGCAGATTATAGTAAGTTTGAACGAAGAGCTATGGTAGAGCAGGGGCATATTTCTCAGGTTGATTGCCTGGTATGCGATCAAACACCGCCCCCTGCTATTCGAAAAATTATTGATGAAAACAACATCAGTTTCATTAAGGCGTAAACGGCCAACTTATAACCTTAGTAGTCACTTATCAGTTTACTATCTACTTCCAAAACAGCATGCTGCCCAGCATTGTTGTAACGGCGCGCCATCCTTGTTACCCATGTATTAACTGCTATGGTTAAGTAAGCTTACGGCTATGCATAACAGTAGGCATACCTAATACCTGCAAAAGCTATATATCAAACTTTTATCTGAAAAGATGGGGCTATGCATAACAGTAGGCATACCTAATACCTGCAAAAGCTATACATCAAACTTTTATCTGAAACCATGGGGCTATGTTGAACCAGTGCTTTAATTGCGTAGATTAAAAATGAGCAAGAATGTTCGTTAATGTTCGTTTTGTGTTGACATGTTTTCTTTTTGGTTGTCAAATAGCCAGCATGCTAGTGAAGCCGAAAGGGGCGAGAACATGAATCAGAATACAAATAGTACACAAACCGTTGACGTTTTAGTGGTTGGCGGCGGTGTCAATGGAGCCGGAGTAGCATTAGATGCAGCCGGTCGCGGACTTTCGGTAGCACTATGTGAAAAAGGCGATCTTGCAGGTGCAACGTCTTCCTCTAGCAGTAAGTTAATACATGGTGGTTTACGCTATTTAGAGCATTATGAGTTCCGCCTTGTGAAAGAAGCGCTCGCTGAGCGTGAAGTGCTATTGGAAAAAGCCCCACATATCATGTGGCCTTTACGTTTTAGTTTACCTCATCAAAAGCATCTTCGTCCCGCATGGATGATACGAATTGGCTTGTTTATGTACGATTCACTAGCCAAACGTAATGTATTGCCGCGCTCAAAGAAAATGTCTACGTCACCGACAGGCCCCTTGGTGAATGATATAACAACATGTTTTGAGTACTCAGATGGTTGGGTAGACGATGCTCGTTTAGTGGTATTGAATGCGTTAGCAGCGCAAGATAAAGGTGCTAGCATCTATACCCGCACTGAATGTATTAGTGCCGAGAAGCAAGACAAGTTATGGAAAGTGACTTTAAAAGACGCATTAGGGAAAACGTTTACAATCAATGCCAAGGCTGTGGTTAACGCTGCTGGGCCATGGGCTGTTTCATTCCTAGATAGACTTGCCGACACTAAAAACCCAAATGCGATGCGTATGGTGAAGGGCAGTCATTTTATTGTGCCTAAATTGTATGACACAGAAGAAGCTTATATTCTTCAAAATAAAGACGGCCGTATTGTTTTTGTTATTCCTTACGAAGATGACTTTTCACTCGTTGGTACTACCGATGAGAACTATGTTGGTGAGCCATCGCAAGCCGCTATTTCTGAAGCTGAAACTGAATATCTTATTGAAGTTGTTAATACGTATTTTAAAACCAAAATTGACGAAAGTGATATTGTTCATAGCTACAGTGGCGTGCGCCCATTGCTTGAAGAAAAAAATGCGTCTGCGCAAGAGTTAACGCGCGATTATAAAGTAGAGCTAAGCGGCACTGAGTCTTCGCCAATATTGCTTAATATTTTCGGTGGAAAAATTACTACCTACAGAAAATTGTCTGAGCATGCAGTAGATAAGTTAACTAGCCTGTTTCCAAAGGCAGGTAAAGCCTGGACCAAAAATGTAGCGCTTCCGGGTGGCGCTTTCACCAATAAAGCAGATTTAATTAAACAGCTACAACAAGACTACCCATGGTTACCTGAATCGGTAGGGGTTCGCTATGCGCGTCAATACGGCATGTTGTGCGTTAAGTTTCTTGAAGGAAAAGCAGATTTAGGCAGCATGGGTGAGAACTTTGGTGCCGACATGTACCAAGCAGAAGTGGACTACCTTATTGATCACGAATGGGCAATGTCTCTTGAAGACGTCATTTGGCGCCGAACTAAGCATGGTTTACGTTTAAGCCAGAGCGAGCAAACCAACTTAGAAAGCTATATAACGACTCAAGTGTCTAAAAGTGTCGATATGCAGCAATCTGCGTAGATATTCAATATAGAATCTTAAAAAGCCCGTATCTTTATTTCACAAAGTGCGGGCTTTTTTATGTCCAAAATACTTAACTACAGCGATATAGTTGGTCTACTGGTTTTAAAGCTATTCATATAGAGGAAGATAGGATGAAGGAAATAATTCTAATTCGGCACGGAAAGCCGTTGTCTGCTCACAACAATAAATTAAGTGCGGGTGAATTTACCAATTGGGTTCGCCAGTACAATCAGTCACCTTTAGACAGCGCCCATTACCCAAATGAAAAGCGCGAATTTGCCGCGCATCACATCATTGCTAGCCCGCTTAAAAGAGCGCAGCTCTCGGCGAACTATTATATGGGCGAGCCCGCAGTTGACGTTATTCCCGAATTAAAAGAAATGGATATACCCTACTACAGGCTACCGCTAAGATTAAAAGCGTGGCATTGGGTTTTATTAAACAGGCTAATGTGGATTTGCGGGAAAGCGGGGCGGTTTGAGTCTTTCGTTGAGGCTAAAAATCGCGTGGGTAAAGCGGCAAAGGAACTCGAAAAGAAAGCCGAACAGCACGCTCAAATTGTTGTGTTTGGACACGGCATGAGTAATCGTTATATTCGCATTCTTCTGGCTAAAAGAGGCTGGGAAATAACGGAGAAAAATAACGGTTATTGGGGTGTGACGCGTTTAATAAAAAATTGAAATATTCTTAAAAATAAACAACTTTCGTCTACTGGTGCTATTGTTATTACTTTGTTGTAATAACACAATTATTCATGGCCAAAGATTTTACAATGCACATTGGATGGCGCCAATACCTAAAGCAGAAATTTAGACGTGTTTCCAAGCACCATGTGCTCGGCGTTTCTGTAGACGCTGAGTCTGTATCCTTCTGCATCGTAAAACGTGAGCAAGATTCAATAGTTTTAGTTGACGAAGAAACGGTAACGCCAGAAAAATGGGGTGAAAAGCTTCATACTTGGCTAAAGGAAAAAAACCTTCTTGGTATCTCAACGTGCGTGTGTATGTCTCACAGTTGGTACAATGCGTTACAGCTAGACCGGCCAAATGTTGAGGACAACGAAGTTCACGGCGCACTGCAATGGTCTGTTGCCGAAATATTGGGTAGCGACAAAGCCTATGTATTTGATTATGTCGATTTGCCCGTGCCTCTTGCAGGCACTAACAAGGTAAACGTATTCGCGTTACCTCGCTCTGTCATTGCTGATGTTGTCAGCCATATCCAATTTGCCGATGTCACTTTAAAAGAAATCACGACTGCTGAATTAGCGCTATGCGAGCTCATGCCGTCAATGGAAAGCGCCACCGTACTGTTAACACAAGAAGCCGGTGAAGAAGTGGTTTTAAATGTGGTTAAAGATGGAAACCTTTATTCTTCTCGGCGGTTAAAAGGTTTTGAAAATATTGGCTCGTTTTCCCAAGAAGAATTGGAAATGGGACTGCTTGATAATTTGGGTGTGCAAATTCAACGTTCTATGGACCACTTTGAAAGTCAGTTGCGCCAACCGCCCATCCGTTCGGTTTTATTTCGGTTAGACTCCCCGCATTCTACTACGGTTAAGATGCAGCTCAGCCAGTTAATTCCGGCACAAATCGACCAGTTAATTTCGCCTATTCAAGTTAGCGAAGACATTGATGTTTATCGGCTGAACTTGGTGAGCTTAAGTGCTGCGTTTTGTGCATTGGTTCCACAACCTATAGCACCTCCTACTATGAGTACTACAGGAGAGCTAAAATGAGACAGCGGATTAACCTCTATTGGCCAGAGTTTAAACCGGAGTTTCGCTGGTTGAACGTAGGCACAATGCTCGTAGTGTGGTTACTTACATTGCTGATAGTCGTGCTAGTTACCATGAGGTTGAGCGTGACGGTTCAAAAACAAAGTGCAGTGTTAAACCAAGCGCAAGAGCGAACTATCCAGCTTGATGAAGAGTTAGCCATGGCGAAATCTCAATTAGCTGAACGAAAGCCATCACAAGTTTTATCTGAAGAACACGAAACGTTAAACCTTTCGGTCAGCCAAAAAACATTACTTATAGAAGAATTGAGTGGGCAAGAAACTCGAGAGCAGGCGCCATTTTACCAAGCCTTAAATGGTTTTGCCGATGTTGCAGACGGTTCTCTATGGTTAACGCGATTTGTAGTGCGCAGTGAGCGATTGTCATTATATGGCAAAGTAAACGACCCAGGTGCGCTGCCAGCGTGGTTAAAACGACTAGGAAACGCTACCTACTTTGAAGAAAAAGAATTTGAAGTCATTAAATTAAGCCGTGATATCAACAAGGATGGCAATCCAAATGGCGTGTTGTCGTTTGAGTTACTCAGTGAGCCAGCTGATGAAGACGTTGAGGTGGCACCAGAATGAGCAAAGATAGCTTGAACAGTAAACTGGCCGCCATGAGCCCTCGAGAACTCATCATGCTCTTCGTCGCGGGCTTAGTGGTGATAGTACTTGTTGGTTTCACGTTTTTCATCGAACCACTTTGGAAAAAGTCGCAATCGATGGAAAGAAGGCTTGCGTCTGAAGCCACGCAAACCTCTTCGTTAAGCCAGCAATTGCAAATTTATCTCGAAGCGCTAGAAGAGGATCCCGACAAGGCCTTGATATCAAGCATTGCAGAATTAGAAGAAAAAGATGCGATATTGGAACGGCGATTTAGAGATGAACTTAAGACCCTAGTCACCCCTGATGAAATGCCAGCGTTGGTTAGTCGTATGTTTGATGATGCACAACAAGTGCGCTTGGAATCTATGGCAACTATTGCGCCTGTTAATATATTTGCAGGGCGTGAAGACTTATCGGCGCTTACGCTTTATCGACACGGCCTAACCCTAACGTTCAGCGGTAGCTATTTTGATATCAGAGACTTTCTTCAACGTGCTCAAAAAGAAAATATAAAGCTTTATTGGGAAGCGATGGATTACCAAGTCAGCGATTACCCTAACGGAAAAGTGACAATAGAGTTTTATACCGTTAGCACGCAAAGGACATTTATCCGTGTTTAAACTAATACTAACAATAGTGCTCACTTTTAGCTCATTTTTGTTGTTTGCACAGCAAGACCCAACTCGTCCTGGGAATACCAAAATGACAGGCATTGGTGCTACGCAGCAAGGGGAGTTTTCCTTAAGCGCCATCATGTATTCTGCGCAAAGTAAGCATGCCATTATTAATAATAAAGTGGTCAGGGAAGGGGATGATATCGCCGACGGCAAAGTAGAAAGCATCACTAAGAATACCGTAGTAATTTTGAAAAACCGTTATGCCAAGCCTGTACGAACTGTATTGTCTCTAGCGCCAATAACAACAATTAAAAAAAATGTATCAGAGGATCTGTAAAATGGGCAAGTTACCCCGTCTGTTTGGAGTATTAAGCATATCTTTAGCGATGGCCGGTTGTCAGAGTACATCAGAGCCTCAGCAGCAGCTTGTGTCAAAAGTTGAACAAGACTTACAAGAACAAATTGATGCAGAAAAAGCGCGTAAATCTTCACAACTAAATACCCCAGTGCCCATTCCCTCTGCGGTATCAGCTGCATTGGCAGCACCCGAAAGTGTGTCTTCAACTAACAGCTTGTTCGGCCCACAACGTTTCGACGTTAACGCGCAAAGTGTGCCTATCAGCGCCTTTTTCGCAGGCTTGGTTGAAGGTACGCCTTACAGTGTTGCTATTCATCCGCAAGTAACTGGGTCGGTATCGCTGCAACTCAAGCAAGTTACAATAGATGAAGTTATGTCACTACTCAGTGACTTATATGGCTATGACATTGCGCGCTCAGGAACGGTGTTTAAAGTGCGCGCTGCAGGTATGCGTACTGAAACCTTTGCCGTGAATTACCTCTACATGCAGCGAAACGGGGCAACTCAAACCAGTATTACCTCCGGCGGTGTAACGCAAAATAATAATCAAAATAACAACAATGGTTCTTCTTCGGGCTCGTACAGTGGCAACTTCAGCAGTTCCGAAAGCTACGGAAGTCAAAACAACAGCAATACTAACGGCACAACGATAAACACTCGCACTGAAACCGACTTTTGGGCCGACTTGAAGGTTAGTCTTGAAGCTATGGTAGGTAAGGAAAACGGCCGTGCTGTATTTGTTACTCCGCAAGCAAGCTTAGTTACTGTGCGGGCTATGCCTGATGAATTGTCTGATATACGCCGCTTTTTGAAGACCTCAGAAGCGAACTTAACTAAGCAAGTTATTTTGGAAGCCCGTATTTTAGAAGTTGAACTGAATGACGGTTATCAGCAGGGTATTAATTGGAATGAAATATTGGCCAACACCGGCAATACAGACTTTTCGCTTTCAACCACTGCTGGCACGTTAGGCAATGACATCAGCGCTACTTTGGGTGGCGTGACAAGCCTCGCTTTTTTGAACAAAGACTTCTCAGGCGTGCTGTCATTACTGTCTACTCAAGGGAATGTACAAGTACTTTCGAGCCCCCGGGTGACCGCTATTAATAATCAAAAAGCGGTTATAAAAGTAGGTGACGATGAATATTTTGTCACTGATGTGTCAAGCGACAGCACGGTAACCAGCACTACAACGTCTATATCACCGGATATTGAACTTACCCCCTTTTTCTCGGGCATTGCGCTAGATGTAACACCGCAAATTGATGACAAAGGCACGGTACTTTTGCATGTTCACCCATCGGTGATTGAAACTGCTGAGCAGCAAAAAGTTGTGACTATGGATGATGAGCAAATTGTATTGCCATTGGCACAAAGCACCATTCGAGAGTCAGACACTATAATTCGTGCTGGCTCTGGCGAAATTGTGGTGATAGGTGGCTTAATGCAAACCAGTCAAACCGATGTGGTATCAAAAACGCCATTACTGGGTGACATTCCCTTGTTTGGTGAATTGTTCAAAAATCGCCAAGTTAGCGAAACAAAAAAAGAACTTATTATTTTACTCAAACCCACTGTTGTAGGACACGACACGTTCGAACAGCAACTTGAAACCAGTCGCCAAAATATGGTTGATTGGTTGTATGTGGATTAAGTATGTATTTGTATCATTTTGGCATTAGAGAGCTACCTTTTACTTTAACGCCAAACACCAGTTTTTTTTATGGCCTACCCAGTCATATTGAAGCCAGTGAGGTGTTACTCACTGCGCTTAAATCTGGTGAGGGCTTTATCAAAGTGACTGGTGAAGTCGGTACAGGAAAAACCCTTATTTGCCGGAAATTTCTTAATGAATTGCCCGCGCATTTTCAATCAGCCTATATTCCTAACCCTCTTTTAAGCCCAGACGAGTTGCGCCGTGCAGTGGCAAGTGAGTTAGGAGTAGATATAGGGCAAACCTGCGATCAGCAGCGTTTCACCCAATGTATTCAAGAGCGACTTATCGATATTAATGCCCAGCATCGCAGTGCTGTTTTGGTGATTGATGAAGCGCAAGCGTTACCGGTAGAAAGTATTGAAGCACTTCGGTTAATGACTAACTTAGAGACAGAAAGCCGTAAATTATTGCAGGTGGTGTTATTTGGGCAACCAGAGCTCAATCAAAAGCTTTCAATGCCGGAGCTGCGGCAGTTAAAGCAGCGCATTACATTCAGTTATTCGTTATCGCACATGGATACCGACCAAATTTACCATTATGTAAAACATCGTTTAGTGGTAGCAGGGCACACAGGAGAAGAGGTATTCGACTTAGCGTGTTGCCGATTAATGTTTATGGCTACGAAGGGGACGCCAAGGCTGGTCAACGTACTGTGTCATAAGGCCATGATGCTGGCGTATGGCGAAGGCAAGTACAACGTGGATGTATCGCATATTAAGTTGGCTATTGCTGACACCGAAGCCACTACATTGCCTTGGTACGCTTCTTTTGCCCTGTGGCCTTCTTTGGTAGCGGCCGGTGTGGTGGTTTCGGTTACCCTTGCCAGTGTACTCGAGTTTGGAGGCATGGCATGAGTGTTGTGAATAAAATGCTGAAAGATCTAGAAGCTCGCGAAGGCGTTGAACAACCGCAAGCTCGATACGAGCCCCCACAAAAAAAGTCAGTAAGTGCGCTTACTATCGTTGTGCTTTTGTTAGTTATCGTCACCATCGCGTTAGCTGTGTGGGTGCTGCTTAACCCCGCGCCATCGGTTTCATCTGCGGTGTTGCCCTCTGAATCAATGCCGATAACAGATACAAACGAAGTTTCATTAACCGAACCAAGCCCCGCTATATTGCCGGCTTCCCTGACAGCAAGTGCTCAACCAAGTACTGAATCTGCCGAAAAAGAAAGTGCTGAAAAAGAAACTGCTGAAAAAGGAAGTGCGGGACAAGGAAGTGTTGAAGCTAGCATCTCGCAAAACGACGACACGAATACGCCGCAGAATTTATCAAAACCGATGCAGACGTCTGCCCAAGTAGCACAGGATACCTCTTCAGAAAAGGCGAAAGCCACCGAAGGTGAATACATAAAAAGCCCAAGCTCGCGTGCTGCTTCTGATGCAAGCATTAACCCTACTTCCAACCCAGACAACAGCCCTACTGGCATCTTTGTAGCGAAGACTGTATCAAAGTCGGTAGACAGCGTAAAAACAGCCGAGTCTGCACCAGTGGCACGTTTCTCAAAGCAGATTGATAACAATAAAAACGCCCCTGCGATAGACGAGCAGGTGCGCTTGGCTCTTGATAATAACGACTACAACACAGCCATCAGGTTAATGCAGCAGAAAGCGCAAAGCCATCCAACCGATATTAGTGTTAAGAAGAAGCTAGCGTCCTTGCTGTTTGCCAGCGGCCAGGTAGAACAAGCCCAGGCCTTATTACAAGGTATGCTTGTGAATTCACCGGATGATCACAGTGTTCGCCTTATGTTGTCGCGGTTGTATGTGAAACAAGGGCTAACAACGTTAGCAATAGAAAACGCGAACGGGGCTGTTTCTTCACCCCGCAACCCACTGTCTGTAGAGTTACTTAGTTTTAGAGCGAATTTACTGCAGCAATATGGCGAGTTCGACAAGTCACTTAATGATTATTTAGTGCTAACTAAGCGGCGACCTCTCGAGCCCAAATGGTGGTTAGGTGCTGCGATAAGTGCTGACAATTTGCATCAATCTGCACTGGCGTTTCACGCGTTCTCCCAAGTAGTAAAGATTGATACGCAGCAGACCCTATCACCAAATGTACATCATTATGCGCAAGAGCGCATGGCTAGGCTTCGGGAAGTAGTAAAATGAATAAACCTAGAGTTCGCCTTGGCGACCTTCTTGTTCAGCATAATTTGATTAGTGCTGATGAGCTAATGACGGCATTGTCTGAGCAAAAAAGTACAGGCCGTAAGTTAGGTGCTACGCTAATTTCGATGGGGTTGGTGACTGAACACCAAATGCTTGAATTGTTATCTCGGCATTTAAATGTTCCGCTTATCGATATCGATCAATACCGCGTAAATCAACAAGCTGTGCTGCTTTTACCTGAAATTCAAGCTAGGCGATATCGCGCACTCGTTATTGATGATAAGGGGGACAGCCTGCTAGTTGCCATGTCAGATCCCGCCGATTTAACCGCGGTAGATCATCTTTCAGAAACGTTAAACAGACAAATTGAACTTGCCGTAGTTAGCGAGCAACAGCTGTTCACCGCTTACGATACTTTTTATCGAAAAACCCAAGAAATTGCGAGTTTTGCCCAAGAACTAGCAGAAGAATACGATACTGAAGATAACTTTAATATAGAACTTGGTGGTGCGGGCGATCAAGACACAACAGTCGCCCGGTTGCTGCAATCTATTTTTGAAGATGCGGTGATAGCAAAAGCGTCTGATATTCATATAGAACCTGATGAAAATCAGTTGAGAATACGACAACGGGTAGATGGGGTTTTACAAGAAACTGTGATACCCGAGAAAAGTATAGCGGCCGCGTTAGTGTTGCGTTTAAAGCTAATGGCGGGGTTAGATATTTCCGAAAAGCGGCTACCGCAAGATGGCCGTACTCAAATTAAAGTTAAAGGGCACAAAATAGACGTGCGTTTGTCTACCATGCCAGTGCAAGGTGGCGAGTCTGTGGTCATGCGTTTGCTTGATCAGTCCGCAGGAATACTGACCCTTGAACAAACCGGCATGCCTTCAGCACAGTTAACCCGCTTTAGAAATTTGTTACGACGCCCTCATGGGATGATTTTGGTTACCGGGCCTACAGGTTCGGGTAAAACGACCACTTTGTATGGTGCATTAAGCGAATTAAATACGGCAAAGTCGAAAATTATTACCGTAGAAGATCCGGTGGAATACCGCTTACCCCGCATTAATCAGGTTCAAGTGAATCCTAAAATAAACCTGACTTTTTCAAATGTACTTAGAACCACACTACGACAAGACCCCGACATTATTATGGTGGGGGAAATGCGTGATCAAGAAACGGTAGAAATTGGGCTTCGTGGTGCATTAACCGGTCACTTAGTACTATCGACACTGCATACCAACGACGCTATATCTAGCGTAGTGCGCTTACTCGATATGGGCGCGCCAGGTTACTTGGTGGCAAGTTCTCTTCGAGGCATTATTGCTCAGCGCTTGGTACGCCGAATTTGTGATAATTGCACCACCTCTTATACGCCAACGGATGATGAAAAGGTGTGGTTGAACGGTATTGATGAAAATGCCGCAGACGTTGCCTTTAAACAAGGGCGTGGCTGTCAGAAATGTAATCAAACAGGATACAGAGGGCGAATTGGGGTTTTTGAGTTACTCGAAATGACTGAAAACATGATGAATTATTTAAAATCCAGTGATATTCAAGGCTTTAGTGATGCCGCGACTAAAAGCGCAGGCTATCGCTCTTTGCCTCAATCTGCTCTGACTTACGCAAAAATGGGCGTAACCAGTGTAGAAGAGGTGTTAAAACTGGTTGAGATGGTAGCCCAAGATGCTCCCACCTCTGAAATCACTGACGACACAACAGTGCAATAAGGCAATGATAGATGGCACGGTTTAGCTACAAAGGGCGCGAAAGAAATGGCGCCCTGACAGAAGGCGAGTTAGACGCGAACGATGCAGGAAGTGCAGCGGCAATGTTGCGCGCTCGCAGTGTAACGCCAATTGCTATTGCCCCCATGAGTGATAAAAAAGAAAGTGTCGTGTCTGGTTGGCAAGGCTGGTTTGTCCCCGAAGTCACTTTGGACGATTTAGTTATTTTTTGTCGCCAAATGTTCTCGCTAACCAAAGCGGGTATTCCCTTACTAAAAGCGGTGTCCGGCTTAGCTGAATCCTGTAATTCTATTCGCCTTAAACTTGCCCTTGAAGACGCTATCGTAAGTTTAGAACGAGGCCGCACCTTGTCTTCCGGATTAAACCAGCACCCTAAAATTTTTAATCAATTATTTGTAAGTATTATTCATGTGGGCGAAAACACCGGTCAATTAGAAGATGCCTTCGCTCAACTGGCGGTGTATTTAGAGCGCGAACAAGAAACTCGCAAACAAATTAAAGCCGCCACGCGCTACCCCATTTTTGTGCTTATCGCCTTAGCGGGCGCGTTTGTAGTGCTCAATATCTTTGTTATCCCCAAATTCGCCGACATGTTTTCTAAGTTCAATGCCGAATTGCCTTTAATGACCCGAGCGCTCATAGGCACATCAGATTTCTTGCTGAACTATTGGTACCTGCTAATTGCTGGCGGGATATTCATTGCCTACATGATTAGGCGTTCATTAAATACGAAAGTCGGGCGTTTAAATTGGGATAGACGTAAGCTTTCATTACCTATAGTGGGCAGTATTTTTAATCGTTCTTTACTAAGCCGCTATTGTCGAAGTTTTTCAATGATGTTGCGCGCGGGCGTTCCCTTAACCAGTGCACTAAACTTAACCTCAGAAGCGGTGGGAAATGTGTACATGGGGCAAAAGATTATTGCGATGCGCGAGCGAATTGAAAAAGGTGAGGGGCTAGCACGAGTCAGCGCAGCAAGCGGACTATTTACACCTTTGGTGATGCAGATGATTCGTGTAGGTGAGGAAACCGGTCGCGTAGATGAATTACTGGTTGAGGCGTCGGAGTTCTATGAGCGTGAAGTTGACTACGATCTTAAAAATTTAACAGCAAAGATAGAGCCTTTTTTAATTGTCGTGGTGGCAGCCATGGTACTGGTGCTCGCGCTGGGTATTTTTACCCCCATGTGGGATATGATGAACGCAATAAAAGGCGTATAACTCCCTAGCTTAAAGATGTGTTATAACAGTATGTTAAGAGCAATTAATGACTGCGAAAAAGTAATAGCAGCAAGGGTAGTAACATGGTGACGAAAAGCGAAGCGGCAAAAAGTAAGAACAGATCCTTATTTATCAACATTATTGTGATCACGTTGTTTGCTTCACTAATGGCTGTTTTTATCGTGCGACTGAATACCAGCGAAGTTAATTTTGAAGCACAGATGCTTAGGCAGCTAGCGCTCAAGTTGGAAGAATCTGCAGTAACGGCTCATTGGAAGTGGCAGTCAGAAGGGCGGCCGGTTCGTATTCTGCTTACGCACTATGATAGGCAGGGTAATGAAGTTGGACGTACGCCCGTGCTAATGAGTCATGAGGGATGGCCAGAAGTGTCTCCTTCTGTGCAAGGGTGTAAAACCCTTTGGAACGCATTGCTAACCGTGCCTATGATGGTTAATGGTTTTAATGTGCGTGGTGAATATTTTCGTGGTGAGTTAGTCGACGATGAGGCCGTGAATGCACGCTGCCGATTTTCCTTAAGCGCGGGGGATTACTTTGACTACTTTGTATTTCGTGGTGATGTGGTTCCAGAAAACGAACAATAACAAACAAACTGAATTTTAATAATGAGAAAACTGGGGTGGTCCAAATGAAAAAGCAACGACATCAAATAGCGGGAAAACAACTGGGTTTTACGCTAATAGAGCTTGTGATTGTAGTCGTATTACTTGGGCTACTAGCGGCAGTGGCCATTCCACGCTTTCTTGATATTACTGAACAAGCTGAAGATGCCACGGTTGAGGGTGTTGCCGGTGGTTTCGCCACAGGGGTTGGGCTTGTGCGCGCACAATGGGAAATAGAAGGTCGGCCAGAAGAGAATGCGTCTACCAATCAGACCTTTGTGACACTTGATGGCATTAATGTCGCGGTTGATCAGGATACCGGCTATCCCACAGGCCTGCTAAACGGTGACGGTAACAGTCAAGACACAGCGATTACCGCATTAGACTGCGAAAGTATCTTTAGCCTGATAATGCAAAGTGCCCCCTCCATTACATCGAGTTTTTCAGAATCACCATTTGACGGTTACCGATACTTTGCTACAAATAGTAGTGGTGGCGGCGCAAGTGGTAATGACCTTTGCTATTATTACCTTAGCCAATCTATAAAAAATCTGAACAGTAGCCCTACCAATGATGCGCAAGGCGATGGGTTTCTATACGACCCACGGATAGGCCAAGTTATCGTTTTTAGTAATGATTCGAACTCATAACTATGTATTGAGTTTTATACGTAAACTGGTGATTTTTAAACTAAAGTTTTATATTCAATTACGCCATTTTTGCAATAATAAACGTAATTGAAACAAAAGGACATTTTTTATGCAGCAACGCGGTTTTACCCTTATTGAGCTAGTCATAGTTATCGTAATTCTTGGTATTTTAGCGGTTACCGCTGCGCCTCGGTTTGTAGGTTTCCAAACTGATGCTCGCATTGCCACATTAGAAGGAGTGGAAGGCGCACTGATTAGTGCTTCGGAAGCTATTCATGCAAAAGCAATTATTGCTGGCGCGACTGCATCGTCAAATACGACCATCAACGTAAATGGCACTGATATCAATGTTCGTTATGGTTACCCGTACAGCACATACTTCGATGACAATAACAATACCACCACTGTGCAGCTAGATTCATACATGAACCTAGATATTCGTGCAGTAAACACTACCGCAGACCAAGGTACTACAGATTGGTATGTGAGTGCTAACGGTACTTGGGCTCGCATTTACCCCGACGGTTTTGAAGGTGCTAACTGCTATGTTGAGTACAGAAATGCGGCAGCGGGTGGTTCTCCTACTATCACATTGACTTCGACTGCTTGTTAAATATTACCTAGCACATGGCCAGGCATTTCGTTCCTGGCCAGCGTCAGGCCCGAGGCGCTGGCTTTACGCTCCTTGAGCTTATTATTGTCATCGTCGTTATTGGTATTATAGGCGTGGTCGCTTCTGCGCGAATACAAGATGATACCGGCTACACAGAATACTCCCTTCAAATACGTTTTCTCTCTACCTTACGAAATATTCAAAGCAAAGCCATGCAAGATAACCGCGCAGGCTATTGTTATCGCACTATTGTGAGTTCGTCTGGTGACGGTGCTTACGGCCCTACTGTTGTTAACTACGGGAGTGCAAATCAATCAGCCAGCTGTGGCGCAAGTATTGCCGCCAACGCGCCCACATTTTTAGCGGCGCGGGGTGATGAAATTGGTGCTAAAGGGGTATCTATCACCTTTTCAGAAGGTGTTGCTTCGCCTTCTTATATTGACTTCGATTACCTTGGTCGGCCAATAACCGCCACCGGCAGTTGTGCATCAGATATTTGCAGAGTGACCTTTGTGGGAACAGCAACAGTTGGTGTCTGTATTGAAGCTCAGGGGCTTATTTATGCGTGCTGAGCGAGGTTTTACACTACTTGAGATCGTGATTGGGTTAGTGGTGACCAGTATTGTCATGCTTATTGTTACCGATTTACTTGGCGCGCAAGCGCAACAAAGCGTGGCGCCTGTAACGCAAGCCCGCGCTAATATTTTAGCCCAAGGATTACAACGAGAAATACTGAGTAAGGCATTTGACGAAAATAGCAGTGGGCATAACGCCGGTGAACGATGTAGCGACACTATTAACTGTACGACTAGCGCAAACTTGGGGCCTGATAGTGGAGAAAATCGTTCTACCTTTGATGATGTGGATGATTACCACGGCTACAGCGTTATTAGAAACAGTGCGGGTCAAACCATCACGCAAGGTGGGCAAAGTTTATATCAAGGTTACCAGCTCAACGTAGTAGTGTTTTATGATGATAACCTTGACGGTATTGATGATGCTGGCGTGGGTAGCTATACGGGCAACACCAAATTGGTTCGCGTGTCTGTACTTACCCCTAACGATAAAACCATAGTCTTTAGCGGTTATCGGTGGAATTACTGATGGCAAATAGCACACCAATGAACAAGGCTCGAGGCTTTACGTTAGTAGAGCTTGTCATCGTCCTGGTGGTTATGGGGGTGATAGCCACAGGGATCGCAAAAGTGGTTACCAGTAGCATGTCTGTATTTGTTGGTGTTAGTGAAAGAGAGCAGCTTGTTGCCCAAACGTCTTTTGCCATAAATCGTATGGCTCGTGAACTACAAAACGCCGTGCCTGCCAGTGTGAGAGTAAGGGGATCATCGTCTCAACACTGCCTACAATTCGTTCCCGCTGATGTGGTAACAGGTTACAGTGATATCTCTGTTCAGCCAGCCACTGAAAATACTATCGATATATTATTTCCTGCGGATGCCCTTGATAATACTCAGCCCTTTACCGCTAGTGCATCTGTGATTGTTGCACCACCTAGTGTATTAGATGTCTATAACGCCGCTAATGATTACCGCCAACCTATAGTAAGTTGTACCGATGACGGCGATGGCGACTGTGCAACGAGAGACAGCACTGACGATACCCTCGAGATTACGGTAAGTGATGCCTTTGCAGAAGCCTCACTAGCTAACCGTGCTTATATTGCCTCAAAAGCGGTGAGCTTTTGCTTAAGAGGTTCGGTACTTCACCGGATTGAGTCTGGGTTTACCACATCGCAGCCTTTGGCTTTGGCAAGTAGCCCGAGGCTTGGGGTGGACTTCATTAATGTTTTATCTGCCTCACCTGCTAGCGGTACCTCAAACGATGACCCTTTTCAGGTTCGTAGTGTGAACGGTGGGGTTAATAATATGGTGATGTTGCGCCTACGAGCCCAAAAAGGCGATGAAGTATTAAGTCTGACGACTGAGGTGGCAATTGAAAATGAGCCGTGAACCTTTATCCCAACAATATCTAGTACATAAAGCGCTTTCAAGAACTGATAGAAATAGAGTAGAGAAAACACATCCTAGTACGGCAACGTTAGGCCGTTCGTTCTTTACTGCCTCGCTAAAACATCAGCGAGGAAGTATGTTGGTCATGGCGTTGTTTATTATGATAGTGCTGGCTCTGTTAGGGTTAACCCTAGCCTCGTCACTCTCTTCTACGGGCAACAAAGTCGCTGCGGATAATCTAGGTTTTCGCGCTCAGCTGGCAACACAAGCGGGCATGGAGCATATAAAGGCCACTGCAAACCCTGCAGGTGCCACCCCATTATCTTGTAATGGCACCATTAATAGCCCCGCTTCGTTTGGCCAAGTAAGAGGCTTTGAAGGGTGTGCTTACCAAGCCAGTTGTCAAACAAGCACTACGATTATTGCAGGCGTAAACTATTATTTCTATCGTTTTGCCTCTACCGCCCAATGCACCGCTAGTGAGTTAATTTCAGCGCATACACAGACCGATTCAATGATGATTGAACAATAAATATTATATTAATGTGAAACTTCCGGTTCAAATGCTTGTCTACTCTTACTGGTTTAAAAATAGCCACTTAACAAGAAGTTGGTTGGAAGTGAGTAGAAGGCGCAGTGGGTTTCCACTTAATCGCCACCTAATTGTTTAAAAAATGGTTCTCTGCTTGCCCAAATATGCCCCCATTGTTAAAGTGTGCGGATAAACATCGACTTCACGTTAAAGCGCTGTCATCTCACCCTTGCTAACACGCGATAACACAGAAACAGGAATACACTTTTCATGTTTAAAAAGCTTCGAGGCATGTTCTCTAATGATCTGTCCATCGACCTCGGAACAGCTAACACGCTGATTTACGTTAAAGACCAAGGTATTGTACTCAACGAACCCTCTGTAGTGGCTATTCGCCAAGAGCGTGCTGCTGGACCTAAAAGCGTTGCCGCTGTAGGTGCAGAAGCCAAACGAATGCTAGGTAGAACGCCTGGTAACATTCGCGCTATCCGCCCTATGAAAGACGGCGTTATTGCCGACTTTTATGTAACAGAGAAAATGCTTCAGCACTTTATTAAACAAGTGCATGACAACAATTTCCTTCGCCCTAGCCCTCGTGTTTTAGTTTGCGTTCCATGTGGCTCTACCCAAGTAGAGCGCCGAGCCATTAAAGAGTCTGCGCTAGGTGCAGGTGCACGTGAAGTGTATTTGATTGATGAACCTATGGCCGCCGCTATTGGTGCAGGCTTACCTGTATCAGAAGCAACCGGCTCAATGGTGGTCGATATTGGTGGTGGTACAACCGAAGTGGCTATCATTTCACTAAACGGTGTTGTGTACTCGTCATCGGTACGTATCGGCGGTGATAAGTTCGACGAAGCTATCATTAACTATGTACGCCGTAACTTTGGTTCACTTATTGGTGAAGCAACGGCCGAGCGCATCAAGCATGAAATTGGTGCAGCTTACCCAGGTGAAGAAGTTCGTGAAATTGAAGTACGTGGTCGTAACCTTGCTGAAGGTGTACCTCGTGGCTTCACATTGAACTCCAATGAAATCTTAGAAGCCTTGCAAGAGCCGCTTACTGGTATTGTTTCTGCGGTTATGGTTGCCCTTGAGCAATCTCCACCAGAACTCGCGTCTGATATTTCAGAACGCGGCATGGTACTTACCGGCGGTGGCGCATTACTGAAAGATTTAGATCGTTTGCTAATGGAAGAAACGGGCATTCCAGTAGTTATTGCAGATGATCCGCTAACTTGTGTAGCGCGTGGCGGTGGTAAGGCATTCGATATGATTGACCTACACGGTGGCGACCTGTTTAGCTATGAGTAAACAGGAAAGGCAGCCTTAAGGTTGCCTTCTTTGTATTATGGATACTATTTTTACTCGCGGTCCCTCACTGAATAATAGATTAGCGCTGGCAATTGTTTTGTCAGCGTTACTTATTTTTGTGGATCACAAAGTAGAAGGGTTTAAATCGACTCGGGTCTATTTAAATTCATTCATGAGCCCCCTTCAATATTTAGCCAATTTACCTCGGCTAATGCTAAGCGAAAGCGCCCAGCGCTTGACCTCACATGAAGATCTTCTCGAAGAAAACGACAAGCTCACGAATCAACTGTTGCTCATGAGTGAGAAGCTCCAGCGGTTTGATGCCTTGTCTCAAGAAAATAAACAATTAAGACATTTGCTGGATGCACCTGTACGTAACGACTTACGTAAAATGGTGGCCGAGCTGATGGCGGTTGATAAAAATCCTTATAGCCAGCAGGTGGTCATCAACAAAGGCGCCATTGATGGAGTTTATTTATCTCAGCCCATTATTGATGAAAAAGGCATAGTGGGGCAGGTTATGGAAGTGGGCACTACCAATAGCCGCGTACTTTTACTGGCTGATGTGACTCATGCTATTCCTGTCCGCTCTCAGCGTAATGATATCCGCTTTATTGCTACTGGCAGCGGCGCGCTAAACGAGCTGTATTTAGAGCATGTTCCCCACAGCGTTGATATTAAAGCGGGAGATGTATTGATTTCCTCCGGCTTAGGAAAAATTTTCCCCGAAGGCTATCCCGTAGGTACAGTGAAAGAAGTACGACGGGATGAAAGTCGTCCATTTTCTATTGTAACCGTAACGCCTATGGCTAAATTAGACAGGTTAAAGTATTTGTTACTCTTGTGGTCTGATGAAGGCAAACCTATCGACAGTAATGTGGATAGTGAAAGTGAAGCGGATAAAGAAGATGAAAGCAACACGGTAAGCAAGGAGGAGGCTGAAGATGATTCGTAAGCGTCATTCGGTTATCGTCACTACGCTTTTGATTGCGCTAGTTCTTCAAATTGTGCCATTGCCTATTCAGGTTGATTTATACCGTCCTGATTGGGTTTTGATTGTGCTTGCGTACTGGAGCATGGCGCTTCCCCACAGAGTGAATGTGGGCGTGGCCTTCTTAACCGGTGTGGCGGTTGACATACTAGTCGGCACTACCTTGGGCATCCACAGTTTAAGCTTAAGCATTTCAATCTATATTTTAGCCGCGAACTATCAGCGGCTTCGAAATTACTCGGTATGGCAACAAGCTATTGTTATAGGATTGCTTTCTTCGCTGTACCACTTGCTAACATTCTGGGTACAGCACTTACTTACTGATATCTATTTCCAATTGGATTACTTGTGGCCCGTGCTTACCTCTATGCTGTTATGGCCTTGGGTATTTTGGCTACTTCGTAAAACCCGTCGTCAGTTTTCCATTAGTTAAAGTGTGAGGCTTTTATCGTGAATTACTCAGTGGTTTTAGCCTCTGCTTCCCCTCGTCGTACCATGCTGTTAGATCAGATGGGCATTGCCCATTCAGTAAAGCCAGTGGATATTGATGAATCAGCCCTTGCTAATGAAACGCCTGAAGCCCAGGTAGCTCGACTCGCTGAGCAAAAAGCGAAAACAGCACTTGCACGGTTACACGATGAAGATGCACTTAATGAAAATACGCGTGTATTAGCGTCTGATACGCTTATTGCCTTTAACGGGGTTAGTTTAGGTAAGCCTGAAGATAAAGAAGACGCTAGACGTATTCTTTCAATGCTATCGAACAACGAGCATGAAGTACTGACGGCCATTAGTGTGGCGTCTACCACCAAGCAAGTAACACAAACTATTACCACCAAGGTAACTTTTGCCGCATTGACGAACGATGAAATTGACGCATACTGGGACACAGGTGAACCTGCAGATAAAGCAGGCAGTTACGCCATTCAAGGTATTGGCGGTCAATTTGTAAAAGCAATAAATGGCAGTGCTAGCGCAGTGGTTGGATTGCCTTTGTATGAAACAAGGCAGTTACTTAGAGAATTTGGAGTCGTGTAGTGAGTGCAGAGCTACTAATCAATGTTACACCGTCAGAGTCTCGTGTTGTTCTCATTGAAAATGGGATATTGCAGGAAATTCACGTAGAGCGTCATACTAAGCGTGGCTTAGTGGGCAATATCTATCGCGGTAAAGTGAGTCGGGTACTTCCTGGAATGCAAGCCGCATTTGTGGATATTGGCCTTGAAAAAGCCGCTTTTCTTCATGCCTCGGATATTGTTATTCATAATGAAATAGCAGAGGAAGTATCTGCCAGTCACATTCAAAAACAAGACATTCGTGAGCTTGTTCGAGATGGTCAAGATATTGTTGTGCAAGTAGTGAAAGATCCTATTGGCACCAAAGGCGCCCGCCTTACTACCGATATTACTATTCCTAGTCGCTATTTGGTGTTTATGCCAAGTGTTACCCATGTTGGCGTATCTCAGCGTATTGAAGAAGAAGCCGAGCGAGAGCGTTTAAAAACGCTGGTGCAGGAATTCTGCGATGAAAACGGTGGTTTTATTTTACGTACCGCAGCTGAAGGGGTAGGTAAAGCCGAATTACAGCAAGATGCTGCCTTTTTACGCCGACTGTGGGACAAAATTCAATCGCGGATGAAAAAGCGTAAGTCTAATGTGTTGTATGAAGATTTACCGCTGGCGCGCCGTGTGCTTCGTGATTTTGTCGGCACCGAGTTAGACAGAATTCGAATAGACTCTAAGTTGTCTTTTCAGGAGCTGTTCCAGTTCACGAAAGAATACGTGCCCGAAATGAACGGCAAGTTGGAATATTACACGGGCGACAGGCCCATATTCGACTTGCACGATGTTGAAAATGAAACCCAACGAGCACTTGAACGTAGGGTCGATTTGAAATCAGGCGGCTATTTGATTATCGATCAAACCGAAGCCATGACCACCATTGATATAAATACCGGCGCATTTGTTGGGCACCGTAACCTAGAAGAAACTATCTTTAATACTAACACCGAGGCAACACAAGCCATTGCTAGGCAGCTTCGGTTACGTAATTTAGGCGGTATGATCTTAATCGACTTTATCGATATGATTGAACCAGACCACAAAAGACGTGTCTTACATAGTCTAGAAGTGGCGACAAGTAAGGACAGGGCCAAGATTAATATTCACGGGTTTACGTCGCTAGGGCTCATAGAAATGACCCGCAAGCGCACCCGTGAAAGTATTGAGCACATACTGTGTGGCGAATGCCCCGTATGTAAGGGCCGAGGTACGGTGAAAACCGTTGAAACCATCTGCTTTGAAATTATGCGTGAAATCGTTCGGGTAAACCGCGCATATGATGCCGATAAATTTGTTGTTTATGCTTCCCCAAAAGTGGTTGAAGCATTAATGGGCGAAGAATCGCATATGCTTGCAGAGCTGGAAGTGTTTGTATCGAAGCAAATTAAAGTACAAACCGAAACCTTGTACAACCAGGATAAGTACGACGTCGTCATGATGTAATGCATTAACTATACGAAGGCGAAGTGTGACAAATTTAACGTCGGTAGCAGCCTATTTAGTTAAAAAAATATGGTTGCTGCTTGCCATCCTGCTTGTTCTATTCGCGCTGTTAATCAGCGCCGCTCGCTATGCGCTGCCGCATATTGAACACAACAAGCATCTGCTGGAAGACTATATCAGCCAGCGCTATGGCGTAAATCTTACTATTAACAGCGTGCATGCAGTATGGCAACGCGCTGGGCCGAGTATTGTCTTAAATTCGGTCTCCATGGCGCAAAGTGATGCGTCTCCTGTCGGACTCAATATTCGTCAAGTCTATGTTGAATTAGATTTTTGGCAGTCTTTGAGACGACAAATGATCTCATCTACGCGTTTTGAACTTCGCGGCCTTAAGCTCGATGTTGATGCCGATAGGTTCGAGCGTGCAGGCGATAACAACTTTCCTGTTGTTGATGCATTAAAAAGCTTATTTCTAGAACAACTTCAAAGCTTCTCTCTTGAAGAAGGGGAAGTGCTCCTCTCTAAAAATGGCGAGACTCAATCTTTCATCATCGACCAGTTAACCTGGAACAACAGCGGTAAACGTCACCAAGGCTTAGGGCAAATGAAGGTGGCCGATGTATCGTCGAATTCTGCTTCTTTCATTATTGATGTGACTGGCAACAAAGATGCCTTTGAAGGGGTGTTTTATGCCCGCGCTGAAGATTTAGATATTTCACCCTGGGTGAGCGACTTAATCAAAACCAAACGTCCGCTGACTGAAAGCCGAGCAAATTTTGAAATATGGGCCGATGTACAAAGTAATGGCATTACGGGTGTTCAAGCCCAGTTTGAAGAAAGTTTATTGGAATGGGGCGGAGAAGAATACTCAACGCTAGTCACAGGTATTCGTGGTGGCAGCATTGAAGCTGTACCTACCCAAGATGGGTGGAGCGTTAGGGTAGATCAATTGGTAGTAGATTCTGGCCACGAGACCATTGAAGCTGACTTCGTAGGTAAAGTAACAAATGCAGGTGACGCCGTCGTCAGCATTGTAAAACCGGTTCAGATAAATCCATTCTTGATGCTTTTACCCTTGTTTATGGATGACACCAGCGAAGAGGAAATTCGTGCGTTAAATCCTACTGGGCAACTTGCCACGTTGGAACTTCAATTCAGACATCGCCAACCGGAATTAACCGCTAAAATACTTGATTTGTCGTGGGAGCAAGCCGGCAAAACCCCAGGTCTTACCTCGCTAGATGCCGACATTTATTGGTATAAAGATTCTGGCGCTGTTTACTTAAAAAGTGAAAACAGTACCTTATCTGCTGACAATATTATTAAGCAAAATCTGGATATCAATGCCTTCAACGCCAACCTGTACTTTCATACCCTAGCGGTAGGTGACGAAAAGCAATGGGTGATGACGGGTAAAGAGCTCGTGTTCGACAGTGAACAGTTAGTGTTAGAGCCCGCATTTCGTGCCAATTTAACCACGGGCAACCTAGACATATTTGCCAATATTGAGCCTCTGGCGTTAAACGCCGTAAATAACTTCTTTCCTGCCTCGTTAATGGGCGTGAATACCGATAAATTTCTTACCCGTGCCTTCGCTGGCGAAGGTAGCATAAGCAAAGCGCAAGTATTGTGGCACGGTAATCCTAAAAACTATCCGTTTAACGACAACAGCGGCATTTTTCAAGCTTATGTCGATATTGAAGATAGCGACTTTGTGTTTTCATCAAAATGGCCTGCTTTAAATGAACTTGATTTGTCGGTACGTTTTGAAAATGCCGGCTTAGTCATGGAAAGTGACAAAGGAACGTTAGCAGGTATAGATGTGGCGGCTATGTCGGCAGAAATTCCACGTCTACACCCATCTTCAATGTTAACGATTAAAGCAGACGGTTCTGGAACAGGGGAAAAGTTAACCTCGTTAATGAAACAGTCTTCAATTGCCAGCTCGCTAGGCAAAGTGCTCGATAAAGATGTGCAAGTTTCAGGACCATTATCCGCAAGCTTAACATTAGATATACCGCTTAAAGGCAAAGATATACGTGTTCGAGGCGAAGCTCAGTTAAACAACAATGATGTGTATATTACTAGCACACGTATGCAGTTCGATGATGCTAACGGAACGCTTACCTTCGACAACGCAGAAATTGACGCTAACGGGTTAACTGCGAGTTTATTGGGCCAGCCTGTGGAAATGTCAATCCAGGGGCGTCAGAACGATAGCTACGACGTTAATGTGAACCTTAAAGGGTTATGGCATGTTCACCCGCTAGTGAAGTATGTGAAAACCGACCTTATTGATTACCTAGACGGTGAAACCCATTGGCAGGCCGATGTTAATTTGAGCTTATCTAATAGTGACTTTTCCTATAATGCCCAAATTAACGCCGATTTAACGGCAACCCAAAGCTTGTTGCCAGCGCCGTTTGCAACTGTTCAAGGCACCAGTCTGCCACTACAAATTAACAGTGAGGGTAATCTACAAGCGTCCAATATAGAGGCAAGGCTCGGTGACAACATTCATTTCGACGGCGTATTGCCCCATAAAGAAATGCAATTTTCTCGAGCACTCCTTTCCCTGGGCGACGCAAATGTGGGTGATAGAGGCACCGGATTTAGTATTGCTGCAAACCTAGAGCAGGCCGACATTGTTGAATGGTTCACTACTTTGCAGACGCTGATTATGCCGAGCAAAATGGACGATGCTAGTGCGAGCTTAACCGCTAATACAAGCACCAGTGGCATAACAAATAAGAATACCAATAGCGATACGTTATCCACACAAAACCGTGCCCAAAAGCAAAACATCTTCGGGGTGCCATCACGCATATTTGTGACTGCAGATACCTTAACAGGGTGGGGGCACTCACTGAATAACGTGTCTTTAACCGCTCGAGAACAAGACAAAGATTGGCTGCTACAGGTGGATGCGGCAAAAGCGCGAGCAACTATTAGGGTGAATAACGATATTAATAACCAAGGTATCGATATTAATGCTGATTACTTAGTACTGGATAAACCTGCGACTGAAACTGAATTAAACGAGACACCGGTAGAAGAAATCGAAATTGCTAAGCAGCAAGCTGAAGTCGTGGAGGTTGACCCGCTAGATGTACCACCTATCTACTTTTATTGCAATGTGTGTAGTGTTCATGGTCTCGATTTAGGCGAAGTCACCCTTGATGTAGCGAAAACAGACCAAGGATTGCAAATAAGACAATTACTCACGCGCTCTTCCAGTGCCGATGTAACTGCAACCGGATACTGGCAGCATGAAAACGGCGACATCACCACCCGTTTAAACGGCACGCTTTCTTCCCCTGATGTAGGCCAAATGTTAAAGCAACGAGGAATAACGTCGGGTATTAAAGACTCTGAAGCCGATGTTAAATTTGATTTGGGTTGGCCTTCCGCTCCATTCGACTTTTCGTTAGACAAACTAAGTGGTGACGTAGATTGGGCCCTCACTGATGGTTATCTCACTGAGGTCAGTGATAAAGGGTCGCGCATATTCACATTATTCAGCCTAAACTCATTAGTACGTAAGTTAAGCCTAGATTTTAGAGATGTATTTGCCACGGGTTTCTTCTACGACAAAATGGGTGGAAGCCTACAAATTGCGGACGGTACCGCCTTTACCGACGATACTGAAATAGACGGCGGTGCAGGTGAGATTGAAATTAAAGGGTATACCAATTTAAATACCGGTGGCCTTAATTACAATATAACCTTTGCCCCTAATGTAACGGGCAACTTGCCCTTTTTAGTGTACTTTTTAGCTACGCCTCCAACCGCATTGGCTGCGCTGGCGTTAGATCAAGTGTTAACATCTGCTAAAGTTATCTCGAACGTGAACTATAAGGTTTCTGGTACCATTACTAATCCGCAGTTCGAAGAAGTAGAACGACATAGTAAAGATATAAGCTTACCGGCGAATGTGTCGCCAGAAAGCACTTCGCCATTAGATCGGCCGCTTACCGAAGATGATTTACGCAGAGTAAAAATGGAGGTTATCGATGGTTAATCTAGTTGCAGTTCAAATGACATCTACACCCAGTGTAGAAGACAATTTGAATCATGTAGAGCAGGCGCTTGCCAACGAACAAGTCCCAAAAGACAGCTTGGTGGTATTGCCAGAATGCTTTGCCTGTTTTGGTACCAAAGATGGCGAGCTACTCAATGCCGCCGAAGTCAAAGATGAAGGGCTGATTCAGCAACGTTTATCGGCGCTAGCCAAAGCCCATGAGTGCTACATTGTTTCGGGCACATTTCCTATGGCTACCAATGATGCGTCAAAGTTTTCAGCAGCGTGTTTATTGTTTGGCCCAGACGGCACAGTATTGGCCGACTATCGTAAAATTCACCTTTTTGATGTGTCGGTTGATGACAATACGGGCAGCTACAAAGAATCTAAGTTTACAAACCCAGGCAGTGAAGTTGTTACGGTAAAAACCCCAATTGGCAACATTGGGCTAGCGGTATGTTATGATGTGCGCTTTCCAGGCTTGTTTACCGCCATGGGGGATATCGATATTTTAGTGTTGCCTGCTGCCTTTACGCAAAGAACAGGTGAAGCGCACTGGCACACGTTAGTGAAAGCGCGAGCCATTGAGAAACAATGCTATGTAGTAGCCGCTAATCAAACCGGTGAGCACCAAAATGGCCGTGAAACCTTTGGTCACAGCCTAGTGGTTTCGCCGTGGGGTGAAACCTTGAGCGAGCTACCTCAAAATATTGGTGTCATTCAAACCAGTGTTAATATTGAAACGCGACAAGCCATTAAACAAAATATGCCGGTTGCCGAACATAACCGATTCAGGAGTCACTTTGTCTAAATCTGTTGAACGCCATTTACTGTCTGACTCTGGACTAGATGTAGCGTCGCTAGAAAAAGCCCTTTCGGGTATCCATCGTCACGATACCGATTATGCTGATCTTTATTTTCAGTCGAGCCAACACGAAAGTTGGGTGCTCGAAGATGGCATTATAAAAGAAGGTAGCTATAACATTGAACGTGGTGTTGGCGTTCGCGCCATCAGCGGTGAAAAAACCGGTTTCGCCTATTCAGATGAAATCAGCGAAGATGCCTTGGTAAAGGCGTGCAACGCTGCGCGCAGTATTGCCCCGGATGGCGGTTCGCAAAAAGTATCATCGTTAGGGCGTAGCGACTATCAAGCGCGCTACGGTGAGAAAAACCCTATTCTCGCCATGCAAGATGCAGAGAAAATCTCTTTGCTAAAAGCCGTGGACGCGTATGTTAGGCAGCAAGAGCCATCAGCCAATCAGGTTGTAGTGAGCATTAGTGGTGTATACGAAGAAATTTTAGTGGCTGCCAGTGATGGTACATTTGCCACCGATATCCGCCCCTTGGTTCGCCTTAATTGTTCTGTGTTGCTTGAAGACGGTGATCGTCGTGAGCGTGGCAGCGCGGGTGCTGGCGGTAGATACGCCTATTCCTTTTTCGAGTCAGATAAAGACGGTCGCCCCTACTATGAGCAATTAGCTGACGACGCCTTGCATATGGCCCGGGTTAATATGCAAGCGGTGGCATCACCAGCGGGTGCTATGCCGGTAGTATTGGGTAATGGCTGGCCTGGTGTATTGTTACACGAAGCGGTGGGTCATGGTCTTGAAGGCGACTTTAACCGTAAAGGTGCATCTACCTTTAGCGGGAAGATTGGTCAGCGAGTAGCTGCAAAGGGTGTAACAGTAGTAGACGATGGCACATTAGCTGATCGTCGTGGTTCGTTGTCGGTAGATGACGAAGGTACACCAACACAGCACAATGTACTTATTGAAGATGGCATTCTTAAAGGCTACATGCAAGATAAGCATAACGCTAAGCTAATGGGTGTTGCGCCAACTGGAAACGGTCGTCGCGAGTCTTATGCGCATTTACCTATGCCGCGCATGACCAATACCTACATGCTAGAAGGGCAGTACGATCCGAAAGAGATTATCGCCTCTATCGAAAAAGGTATTTACGCGCCTAACTTTGCGGGTGGGCAGGTTGATATCACATCAGGTAAATTCGTATTTTCTAGTGCAGAAGCATATCTCATTGAGAATGGTAAAATTACCGCACCAGTTAAAGGCGCTACTTTGATTGGAAATGGCCCTGAAGTTATGCAGAAGATTTCCATGATTGGCAACGATGTGGCATTAGACAACGGCGTTGGCGTGTGTGGTAAAGACGGCCAAAGCGTGCCTGTTGGCGTAGGCCAACCTACATTGAAAATAGACGAGCTTACTGTGGGCGGAACGGCGTAAATTACGCGTTACGCTAGTGTGAGAATTCGAAAAAGGCGCCGGTTGGCGCCTTTTTTTATTGCAATATTTATGACTGTCTATATACGGTCAGTGCAGCATGTTAGCTGCGAAAGAGCCTTCTATTCTAAAGTGACTACCATATCAAGACTGGTAGTAACACCACTGGGAGAGGTCACTAGCGCACTTACAATCGCACTGGTGCTGGCTTCCGACTCATCTAATAGATTAGTCAGTACGAAGGATAGTTGTCTGTTACCTGCCGCGTTGGTAGAAGGGACTGTGGCTTCAAGTGAACCTGAAATACCTCCTTCAGAGCTTGTAATGCTAATTTCGGTATCTTCCGCTAATGGCTGATTGGCGGTATCTGAATACGCTAACGATAGCAACGCATTGCTTCCTCTTGGGATACTCAACACAGGCGTTAACCCAGGCGGATTAGTATTGTTCGCTAGTTCATCGGTACTGCTGTTAAACGTGAGTAATGCAGATGACGATGACATAATAATCACCATGGCACGCCTCACATGCAGCGCGCTATTTCCGCAGCTTGTGGCATCGCATTGCGGGCCATCAAATAGTCCATTGGCCAGGGTAAAGTCACCTGAACTGTCGTAATCGAAAAAGGGCTCTGTGGCGTCATAGCTACCGTTTTCGTTATCGTCTCTCCATGCTTCAGGGTAATCGATAAAGCCGGTGGTATCAGGAAGCAAAATGGAAAGTCCGTTACCCGTGCTGCCGGTAATGGCGCCGCCATCAGCATCGTCGTATAGGTTATTGCCATTAGCATCTATTAAGGTTTCATGGCCTACCGCTGTCACCATTACCGTAATTCGGTGATCGGCGACTCTTGGCTCGGCACTTGTCCAAGTCACACTGCAACTGCCGCTTTGGGTGGTACAGCTTGGTTCAATTAACCCGCCTTCGGTGGTGAAGTTTAGCGTGGTGCCGTCTGGCACTGGATTGTTAAAAGCATCAGCCGCGCTAGCGGTAATGGTCAGTTCGTTGCCATTAATGGTGTGCGCTTCAGGGTTCAAACTCGATGGCGACAAACTAATACTGTTTTGATCTGGCAACCCAGTGTTCACGCTAAGCAAGTCAGACTGAGACTGAATGCTAGTATCATCAATTTCAGTAACAGCAGTAACGCGAACGGCAGTAGGTACGCTACCTGCTGTCACAAAAGTGCTGACTTGGCCTTCAGAGTTAGTCAGTGCAGTGTCAGGGGAAAGCGCCAGGCCACCAATATTACTGTTTAAGCTAAACGCCACTTCTTGTTGAGCAAGCGGGTTACCCAGCGCACTATTAACTTGAAAAGTTACTCTTGATACTGAGCTTGCATCTTGACCGCCCGTACCACTGATTACAATCGATGACGGAGACGCATCGATAAAGGCGATGCTACCTGCGGTTTCAGGCAGAATTTCTATAGAGCGGGACACACTTAACGTACTGCTATTGATAGTAACCGTTGCACTTATTTCGTCGTCGAAGCCGGTATTTCCCGCGCAGCTGTTGTCTTGAAATGTAGAGCGGGCTTGTCCGCTTGCGGTAAATACGGTTTCATCAATATCGGCACTATCGTTCGCCACACAAACAGAGCTAAAGGTAACGGGAATGCTGGTGGCATAAGTTTCGCCTTCAGAATTAACCAGTGCTACGTTAATACCCAGGGTTGCGCCAGCGGCAATGACAACGTCTTCGTCCGTGGTGTAACCGTCTACCCCTAATAAACCAGCGACAAATTCGCCGTTATCAAACGTACCAATTTGAATAACCTCATCGGTTACCGCAGAAGACTGAATTTCATAATTGAGTGTAGCGGTTAGGGTTTGCTCATTATAAACGTATGACACAGTGGCGGTGCCAGCACCTAGGTCATCGTCGGTAGGGAGTAACTGACTATTGGCAAGGCCGTCACTAGTAGTTAGCGCATCATCTATGCTTACCGAGCCGCGAGATACCTGGAAGCTAACAATGGCATCTGTAATTGGGGTGTCATCGATATTTATCAGCGACGCGCTAAGGGTGCCCGTTTCATCAGCGGTAATTCTACTGACTTGATTGCCTGCACTGTCACTTAAGGTGAGCAAAAGGGTGGGTAAAAATACGGTATCGGTGTCGGCAATTAAAAACTCAATATTTGCTTCTGACGAGGTGCTGTCGTATGTAGCGGTTATCGTGCTAGCACCAGCGATAGCGCTATCTGAGTCTAAATACACACTGGCTTCACCGTTACTGTCAGTGAGCTTATCGCTAACAGAGAGTGTGCCTATACCGCTTGTGAAACTGACTATTTCCCCGGCTAACACCGTACCATCTTCGGTAATGGTCGCAGTAATGCAGGCAGTATCACCAATATTGAAACTAGCCTGATTAACCGTATTACAGTCTGCGTCGCCTATCTCAAGTGAGAGTGCTACAACTGGGGAGGTGGTACTATCGTCGCCATCCGCACTGCCAAAGGGGTCGTCGCCGTTTGCCCCCGAGGTACCGTTACATCCCGACAATACCCAAACGAAAGCACATGCCGCTAAAAGCCGCCCCATATACCTCTCCTTATGTTGCTACTCTTTTTGAGTAACGTCTTTTAAATATTGGAATAACTCCCTGTAAGCTTTAGGAGGAGCATTCTTTTCTTGCTCTTTTTTCACTTGGCGATGGAACTGCCTTAATTTTTGTCTATCTAGCTCAGGGTATTGTTCAATAAGCCCCTGAATGGCATCGTCACCACGAGTGATCACATCTTCGCGAGCACGTTCTAATTCATGGAACGCAGCGTTATTTGCTTGATGTTGATGGGTTATTTTAGCCAAGGCGACTTCAATAGGGGAATTATCCCTTTGTCTAAGTAGCTTACCAATGAACTGAAGTTGCCTTCTGTAACCGTCTTTTTTCTTATTGATGACACGTGCAATATCTAGCGCATCTTTCAATTCTTCATCAAGCGGAATGGTGGCGTAGTGGGCAGGGGTAAGGTTTACTACGGTTTGCCCTAGCTTTTGTAAGTCTTTAGATTGGCGCTTTAGTTCGCTTTTACTAATGAGCTCTTCTTCTGGCTCGGCGCTTTCTAACTTAGATTGTTGTCGTGATTTAGATTTCTGATCGCTCATTTCAAACTCATAAGTGTTACACTTTAGCTAAATTGTAACTATCACAGTCGGATTTAGACAGCGAAACTTACTATGCAAATTGAGCAACAGTTATCAGAAATTCAGAATGTCGTCGATGATGTACTGAAATTAGCCCTAAAAAATGGGGCAACCCAAGCAGAAGCAAGCATGTCAAAAGTGGAAGGTATTGCGGTATCTTCACGTATGCAAGAAGTTGAAAACGTAGAGTTTACTAACGATGGCGGCTTGGGCATTAGTGTTTACGTAGGTAAGCGAAAAGGCAGCGCATCAACGGCTGACTTAAGCAAAGAAGCCCTTACCCGGGCCGTGGAAAAAGCCGTAGATATTGCGAAGTACACCAGTGAAGATCCTTGTACTGGTCTTGCCGATGCTGAACTTATGGCCACAGAATTCCCCGATTTAGATTTATATCACCCGCAAGAGCTTGATACCGAGAAAGCCATTGCCACCACGATTGAAGCGGAATCTGCGGCATTAGGTTACGACCCTCGCATTACAAATTCAGACGGTGCATCGTATAACGCTAACCTTGGTATGCGTGTTTACGGTAATACCCACGGTATTAATGCTGGGTATCCAAGTAGCCGTTACAGCTTAAGCTGTATGGTAATTGGTTCGCAAGACGGTGATATGCAGCGCGATTACGCGTACACAGTAGACCGTCAAGCGCCTTTGTTGCAATCTGCAGTATCTATTGGGCAAGAAGCGGCAAAAGCCACTGTAGAGCGTTTGGGGGCTCGTAAGATTAATACGGCTCAGGTGCCTATTCTGTTGCACAAAGACATAGCGTCTAGTTTATTCGGGCATTATGTGGGGGCTATTAGCGGTGGTAGTTTGTATCGTCGTTCATCGTTTTTGTTAGATAGTTTAGGTAAACAAATTTTTCCTGAATGGCTAAACATTGAAGAACGCCCATTTATAAAGTCGGGATTAGCGAGTTCTAGCTTCGACAATGAAGGCGTTGCTTGTAAAGACATGACAATAGTTGATGGTGGAAAGCTTTCTACTTATCTTTACACCACCTATTCGGCTCGTAAGCTAAACACTCAAACCAATGGTCACGCAGGTGGCATACACAACTGGTTAGTGGGCGACACAGGTCATAGCGACAGCGACTTGCTAAAAGAAATGGGCACTGGCTTATACGTTACCGAGCTTATGGGGCAGGGCGTGAACACAGTGACCGGCGACTATTCTCGCGGTGCAGCTGGGTTCTGGGTAGAAAATGGTGTTATTCAATACCCAGTCCATGAAGTCACCATTGCAGGCTGCTTACAAGATATGTTCGCAGGCATTGTAGCAATAGGTAAAGACAAAGATTTGCGCGGTAGTGTGCATACCGGTTCTATTCTTATTAATCAGATGAAAATAGCAGGAAGCTAGTTTCTCTGTTTCGATTTAAGTCGTTCAAACCCTCTCGGTTTATCTAGCGCGTTTGAACGAACTTGCTTAATGTAAAGACTGCCGCTGGCGAAATTCGCTGGGCGGCATCCCTTGTGACTTTTTAAACCGCTTCGAAAACGTAAACACATTGCTGTAGCCCACATAGTTGGCAATATAAGCAATGGGCCATTGCGTGCTTATCAGTAAATTTTTAGCCCTTACCATGCGCAGATAAATAACATGCTGCATGGGGCTTCGACCAAACTGTGCAAGGCATAGCCTATGTAGGTGAGGGGCCGAGTAGTGTACTTTGTCTACCAAGGCGTCTATATCCCAATTGAACTGCAATTGCTTTTCTACCGCAGCAAATAGGGCCGATAATCGTACTTGATGCGTGCTTTTCACCGGGGTGGCAATATGCTGCAAATATTGCTGAATAATGGGAATAACCGCCTGTCGATGCTGGCTGTTGGTTTCTAAATACAGTAATTCCATCGCGTGATGCAGCCCTGACAATTCAATGTTGTGTTGAACAGGGTGTTCTACATCAAAAAAATGCTGCCATCGAGGGCAGTCAGATAAATTAAGCCAAATAATGTCCCACTGCTCTTGCTCCGCACGCGGCGCTGGCTCTGAACTTTGCTCTATTTGAGCTTGCGGCGCTTTCTCAGCGTTAACTCTATCTTGTACTTCACTGGCTTCGTTTTTCGTTACTTCAGTTGCATCCGGCGTTGCGCTGGTTTCATCAAATTGATCAATTTGTACTTCAAAACTTTGGTGCGCTGGCAAAATAATCACACTTGAAGCTGGTAGAGCGTACTCGCCAGACGGGGTGAGTATTTTACCGCTGCCTTTTAATGAATAAAAAATAGTGTGGTTAGGAGGGGTAACTCTGCCTACTTGATAAGTACCCGATAAATTCGAGCAACCCGCCAACTCAATGTCTAGCGCTTTAATTTCTGGCGCATTTGTACTGTCTATAAAGCGTTCAAGGCAGTGTGGCCCAATATTCACGATATCGCGAAAGGTTCTCTGCGCATACATATCTTGGGAGCCAGAAGAAGCTAAGCTAGTAGGTTGCATAATTGTAAAATGAGAGTTTTGGATAAATTAAAGAGAGAAACAAGCATAAAGGATTGCGCGTGTTTCCGCTATATTTCACCTGTTATTAAAAAACCTTATCGTAAAAGGAGCCAGTAATGGCAAATGTTGCTCAAGTTGTTGCGCAAAAAGATTGGCAAAACCCTGTCGTATTTCAAAGAAATCGCGTGAATGGACATAGTCCATTAAACGGTTTTTTAACTCAAGAAGATGCTAAACATAACGCTAATGCGCAAAAACAAAGTTTGAATGGCGAGTGGGATTTTAGATTATATCCCCAACCTGAGGCCGTTACAGAAGACTTATTGAGCGAGGTATTGTCTGACGCACTGCCTGAATCTGCAAACTGGCAGCCTATTGTCGTGCCTTCAAACTGGCAAATGCAGGGGTTTGATAAGCCTATTTACTGCAATGTTAAATATCCTTTTCCGGTAAACCCGCCAGAAGTACCTAGCGATAACCCCACAGGCTGCTACCGCAAAACGTTTACGGTAAGCGAAGAAACAGTACAGCTGCGTAATCATATTGTGTTTGAAGGGGTTAATAGTGCCTTTCATCTATGGTGCAATGGCGAATATGTGGGGTATTCGCAAGATAGCCGTTTACCGGCCGAATTTAATTTAACGCCTTTTTTAAAGGTGGGTGAAAATCGCTTAGCGGTAATGGTTATTCGCTGGTCTGATGGAAGCTATTTAGAAGATCAAGACATGTGGTGGTTAAGCGGTATATTCCGCGATGTGGTATTGGTAACGAAACCTCAGCATCATATTCAAGATGTATTTGCCACACCAAAACTAGATGCGTGTTATCGGGACGGCAGCTTAGAAGTGCGTACCGCGATTAATGCACCAGTAAGCTATACCGTGGGCATTCAGTTGTTTGATGGTGAAACCGCCGTTACCGAACAAGCAGTGTCAGGCACCAACAACCGCCGTATAGATGAGAAAGGCGGGTGGGATGATGTGATTTTTCAATCGCTAGCGGTTACAGAACCAAAGAAATGGACGGCCGAGACTCCTTATTTGTATCGCCTAGTTGTCACTTTGTTTAACGACGCAGGTGAGGTGGTTGTTGCCGAAGGCTACAACATAGGTTTTCGTCAGGTAGATATGCTTGATGGCCAGTTGTGCGTGAACGGAAAGCCTATTCTTATTCGTGGTGTAAATAGACACGAGCATCATGAAAGCAAAGGTCATGCGGTAAATGAAGCCGACATGATTGAAGATATTAAGCTTTTAAAGCAAAACAACTTCAATGCGGTACGCACCGCCCACTATCCCAATCATCCGCGTTGGTACGAACTGTGTGATGAATATGGATTGTACTTAGTAGATGAAGCCAATATTGAAACCCACGGTATGTTCCCGATGGGGCGTTTATCGAGAGATGCGGTGTGGGCAGGAGCTTATTTAGCCCGTTATACGCAAATGGTAGAGCGGGACAAAAACCACGCGTCTATTATTATTTGGTCATTAGGTAATGAATGTGGTCATGGACCAAACCAAGATGCTATGTACGGTTGGTCTAAAGCCTTTGACCCTTCACGACCTGTGCAATACGAAGGCGGTGGTGCGAATACTACCGCAACCGATATTATCGCGCCTATGTATGCCCGGGTAGATACCGATGTACTTGATGATGCCGTACCTAAATGGGCGATTAAAAAATGGTTATCACTACCTGGTGAAACCCGCCCTGTTATTTTGTGTGAGTACGCTCATGCCATGGGGAACAGTTTAGGAAGCTTTGCGGACTACTGGCAGGCATTTAAAGACTATCCACGTTTGCAAGGTGGCTTCATTTGGGATTGGGTCGATCAAGGCTTAGTGAAGCATACAGACAGCGGTGAGGCCTATTGGGCCTACGGAGGCGACTTTGATGATACCGATAACGACCGTCAGTTCTGTATTAATGGTTTGCTGTTTCCTGATCGCACGCCGCACCCTGCTTTATTTGAAGCGAAATACTGCCAACAGCATTTAGCATTCACGCTTAAATCTTTACAGAACGAACAAGCTGGCAGTTATCAGTTAACCATCGCAAGCGACTATGTATTCCGCTCAACCGATAACGAAGCTCTGCAATGGCAATGGCTTAAAAACGGCGAGTGCGTTGCCAACGGCACTGAAACGTTAAGTATTAGCCCCCAGTCGTCACAAACACTTGTGATAACCCCTAAAATAGAGTTTGTGCCTGATGCGACGTACCACCTTAATATTGATGTGGTGCTTAAAAATGATTGTGACTGGGCGAATGCTGGGCATGTATTAGATACAGAGCAGTTCGAGATTGCCAATACCGCAGGTTTATCTGTATTGACATCAGCAAGCGCTACCAATGCTGAAAATAAAGGCGAGAACAAAGCTCAAGATAGAGTCACGGTAGAGCGCAGCGAATCTAACGTGAATATCCAAGTCGCGAATACTAGTTTTGCTATTAATGCTAACACTGGGTTACTTACTTCTTGGTTAGCCAATGGCGAAGAGCAGCTTAGTGCACCACTTGAAGATAACTTCTTCAGGGCACCGTTAGATAATGATATTGGCGTAAGTGAAGTGGATAACCCCGATCCAAATGCATGGGAGTCGCGCTGGCGCCGCGCAGGAATAGGCCAGTGGCAACGCAGCTGTGCAGGTGTAGATGTGATTGAAAGCACACAAGATGTGCGTGTTACGGCACTGTTTAACTACCATCACAACAATGCGCTAGTCGCTGCTACAAGTTGGTGTTACCGCGTAGATGCAACAGGTACATTAGCATTAGATGTTCAGGTTAAGTTAGCCGATACGTTGCCACCTATGCCGCGTATCGGTTTACAGTGGGCAGTACCTCATTCAAGTCAGTCTGAAGCTAATATTCAGTGGAAGGGGTTAGGGCCATTTGAAAATTATCCCGACCGACTAGCAGCAGCAAGGTTTGGTAGTTACAGTGAAAGTATTGCAAGTATGCATACACCTTACATCTTTCCTACCGACAATGGGCTTCGTAGTGATTGTCGAGAGCTTAGTATTAACGCTGTAAAAGTAGCGGGTGATTTTCACTTTGCTGTAAGCCCGTACGGGCAAAAGCAGCTTGATGAAGCTAAGCACACCTGCGACTTAACTACTGCCGACAGTACTTACGTGTACATCGACCATGCTCACATGGGGGTAGGCGGCGATGACTCGTGGAGCCCAAGTACGCACAAAGCCTTTTTGTTAGAGAAAAAAGCCTATCGGTATTTTTTATCTTTTACTGCATGCTCATAAGAGCATCGCACGCTAGCTAAGCTTAAGTGCGTTCAAAACTTACATTATCGATCTTGGACGTAAAAAAGCCGCTCTATTGAGCGGCTTTTTGGTATTTAATCAGGCTATTACTTACAACGGTAATTACCGTTGGTGTCTCTACTTGGGCTAATTAGCCGTCGACAGAGCCACAGAAGCGGTAACCTTCACCGTGAATGGTTACAATCAATTCTTCATCAGAAGGATCTGATTCGAAGTGCTTACGAATACGGCGGATAGTTACATCTACTGTACGGTCGTTAGGGCGAAGTTCACGACCTGTCATTTCCATAATTAGCTGTTCACGGGTAAGAATTTTACCTGGGTTGCTAAGGAATAAATGTAGTGCACGGAATTCACTGCGTGGTAAACGGAACTCTTTACCTGTTGGTGAAATAAGTGAACGGCTGTCGCCATCCAAAATCCAGCCATTGAAGTTTACACGGCTTGGTAAATCATCGTCTTCTGCAGAGTTTGTGGTGCGAGATAATAAGTTACGCGCACGAATAGTCAGTTCACGAGGATTGAAAGGCTTGGTTAGATAGTCATCTGCGCCAATTTCCAGACCTAAGATACGATCAACGTCGTTATCACGGCCAGTAAGGAAAATAAGACCTACATTTTTACGATCACGTACTTCACGCGCCAAAATTAGGCCATTTTTACCTGGCAGGTTAATATCCATAATAACCAAATTAATTGCGTGATTTTCAAAGAAGTCATGCATTTGATCACCATTTTCAGCTTCAAATACATTGTACCCTTCTGCTTCGAATAAACTCTTTAGCGTGGTACGTGTGACCACTTCATCTTCAACAATTAACACATTTGGCGTCTGCATGGTGTTTTACACTCTTTATAAAATCGGTTTAAGCAATTACTGATTAAATTTTAATATTCGTTTACTTATATGCAAGTTACTATCGAATATTACTAAATTCAAGGTATTGGGGTTAGCCAACAAATTTCAAGCAAAGTTCAATAGTTATACAGGTATTATGACGTTTTCGCACTGGAAACAGGAAAAACAATAACAAATTCTACACCACTACCAACTTCACTGGTAATTGAGATAGAGCCATTGAGCGCTTGAGTGACTAAATTGTACACTAAGTGCATGCCTAATCCAGACCCCCCTTGTCCACGTTTTGTGGTTACGAAAGGGTCGAAAATACGTTTACGAATATCTGATGGGATCCCGATGCCGTTATCCCGATACACTAACTTTAGCTTGTTTGTTGTAATTAATTCAGCACAGATATCAATCTGGCCTTTTTCTATGTTCTCAAACCCATGAATAACCGAATTCATAATAAGGTTAATAATGATTTGATTAATAGGACCAGCCTTCGTTTCAACGCATAAGGTAGGGTCGCAATCTACGTTGATGTTGTGTTGTAATTTTTTTAAGCGAGGCTGTAACGACAGTAGTATCTCATTAACTAGCTGTGCAAAGCAAAAAGTTCGGCTACTTTCGCTCGATTGATCCACTGCAACCTGTTTAAAACTGGAAATTAGCTCGGCTGCGCGGTTCAAATTGCGATAAATGATGTTTAAATTTTCATGACTTTCATCCATGAAGCGTTTCATGGCACTGGCTTTTAAGGTTTTGTTCTCAAAATCCCTTTCAATAACCGCAAGTCGGTCGAGCATCATCGTAGAGGCTGTAACCCCTAAACCGATGGGGGTGTTAACTTCGTGGGCAACCCCGGCAACCATGTCACCCAACGACGCCATTTTTTCATTTTGTACAATTTGACGTTGAAATTCATGTAGCTTTTCAAGCGTTTGAATTAATTCTTGGTTCGCGTCTTTCAATGCATTAGTGCGTTGGCTTACCATTTCTTCTAAGCTGGCATTCAGCTTTCTGTGCTGCTCTTCAGCCTGACGCTGTTTGTGCATGTATTCTTGTATGCGAGATAGCATAATATTCACATCATCAGACAGCACGTCTATTTCTTTAATATTCGACGGTTCTGCGCGTGCTGAATAGTCCCGCTGCCTAGAAGTGCGTTGTAAGAAAAAAGAAAGCTTTTCAATAGGCGCGGTGGCACGGCGCTGAAAACGCAATGCTAGCAAAAAGCTGAATACGAGTAAGAAAAGCATAATCCCAAGGTTAACCAGAACCGTTTTAATAACGTGCTGGCTAAACCCGTCTGCAGACATGCGAAGATAAACCCATCCCAAAACTTCATTGGTCTCTTGGTCAAAAATTTCCCGACTACTTTCTAGATAATCATTATCTTCAGTAAGTAAGGGAGTTTGATCTAGATTGACTAGCTGTTTTTGCTTTCCAGGAATAAGTAACTGGCCGCCTTTGTTGTATGAAGCAAAACGTTCAACGGCGCTTAAGGTGTTAGAGTCATCCGGTAAGGTTTTATAGATATGAACGTTTAACACTTTGTCAGCAGCATCTAAGAATTGCAAAGACTCTTCCACCAATGCTTGGCTAGAATTTCTTAGCGGGCTGGCAACCGCATTGGCGGTCATCTTAGATAGTAGATTCGCGCGGTTATCCAATTCGTATCGATAAGCATTTATTTGGGTGTAGATGGACAAACCGGAGGTACTTACCAGCGAAATTGCGGCGATGGTCATTACCACCCACAAAAATAAACTTCGTATAGAAAGTTTTATAGCCCGATCTGTCATGCTGATTATCAGATTTTCTAATTCAATGAACGCTCAATAATAGTGGCGCATTCTTTAACAAAAAGAAAGAAACGCCATACAAGCCACTAAAGGGTAAATACTTAAACGAACATAGATTCGTAAAGTTTTATATATTCACCCGCTGCACGTTCCCACGTAAAGCGGGTGTTCATGCCTCTTTGCTGCATTTCTCTGAACTTCACTGGATGCTCGTAATAAAACAGTAAAGCGCGACGAATACAGGCAAGCAGGGCTTCAGGGCGTGGTTGTTCAAAAACAAAGCCGGTAGCGTCTTCGCTATGGCGGTTGTCCACCACAGTGTCTTTTAAGCCACCTACCGCTCGCACGATAGGAATGGTGCCGTAGGCCAAACTGTACATTTGATTCAGCCCACAAGGTTCAAACTGCGATGGCATTAAGAAAAAGTCAGCGCCGGCCTCAACTAGGTGAGCGTGCTCTGAGCTAAACCCATTAATAAAAGCGAACTGAGAAGGGTGATTTTGTGCAAATTCACCTAAATCCATACACATTTTAGGATCGCCAGTACCTACTATAACGATTTGCACATTATGCTGAACCAGTTCATCAAGAATAGGCAGAATATAGCCAAACCCTTTCTGCTCGGTAAGACGACACACCATACCAATAAGTGGAATGCTTACATTCATCGGCAAGCCGGACTTTTCTTGTAGGGCGTGCTTACAGGTTTGTTTAGGCAGTAAGTTGTCTACGTCATAATGTTCTGGCAAAAACGAATCTGTAGCGGGGTTCCACTGCGTATAGTCGCACCCGTTTAATATGCCAGAAAGGTCGGTTTTGCGTCTAACCAAACGCTCGTGTAAGCCATGGCTGCCTAGGTCGGTTAACAGCTCTTGCGCGTAATGGGGGCTTACCGTAGTTACTTTTGTCGCAAACTCGATCCCCGATTGCAGCATATTGATATAACCGCCATGAACCTGTGCCAGTATGCCGGGGTGGTGGCGTAGAAACGGTACTTTTTCTAGTAGGTTTACCCCTTGAAACGCGGCATTGTGAATAGTGAACACGGTACGGGTTTTATCAAAAAAGCCTGTGTTATCGTAAGCAGTCAGGTAAGGCAGCATGGCCGTATGCCAATCGTGGCAATGGATAACGTCTGGCGAATAATTGATAGCTTGAAGGGTAGCCAATACTGCGCCACTAAAGAAACAAAAGCGCTCGCCATTATCTTCATAGGCTTCGTATGCGTTGGAATACAAGCCTTCACGCATAAAGTATTCAGGGTAATCGACAAAATATACGGGTATGCCATGCCAGTCCATAACACGCACTTCGAAATTATATACTTTGTACTCGGTGAACAGCGTTTGTGTTTCACATGCCGAGGGTAAATCTAACGAGTCTGCCAATACCTTGTAGTAAGGCATAACAATAACTACGTCTTCTCCTGCGTCTTTTAATGCAAGTGGAAGTGCTTTGCCTACATCTGCTAAGCCACCTGTTTTTACCAGTTCTTCTACTTCAGAGATAGCGAATACAATTTTCACACGAACGCCTCGTATTATATGAACGCGCCTATGGCCTCTGAGTGGGCTCTATAGCTGTTGCGCGAATTAGGGCTGACATATCTTCAGCCCCATATATCGAATATAGGGGGAATCTATTTACGTTAGCACAGGCTCTAGCAAAAGTGCTATTACTATGCAGCCTGATATAACGAAAATTGTGTGGTTTGTGCAGTGGTTAACACGCGTGGAAAGTGTTCAGATAATAGCCCCGGGTAGGGCAGAAAACGATTGGCAACCATTTGCAAAGTGCCATTTTGACTTAGCATTTTACGAGCATCTTCAATAAACCGCTTAGTAATGGTGTAGTCGGTTTTAAGCCCAGTATGAAATGGTGGGTTGGTGACAATATGTTGAACTTTACCCTCGATGCCATACAAACCATTCGCAGCATGCAAGGTGGCTGACTGACCATTGGCCGCTAATGTCATCGCGCTGGCATAAATGGCAAGCGCGCTAATATCAGACAGCTGCATTTTTAGGTGAGGGTAGGTCAGCATTAAGTAACTAGCAATTACCCCAGCACCACAAGCAAAGTCTAATACGTTGCCGCTCATACCCGAGGTATGTTTTTCTAGTAGTAGTTTAGTGCCCTTGTCGAGTTCGCCATGGCTAAATACGCCAGGTAAAGAGCACACAGGCCAGCTTGTATTGCCAATCTCATAAGTGTCGGTTTCAAGCCAAGCTTCTGGTTCAAATGCTAAGTGAGGCTGTTCAACAATGGTGGTAATTAAACTGCAGTGACGGGCAGAGTCCACTTTATGCGTAACCCCGTAAGGTTGCATGAGTTTAGCCGCGCTTTTTATACCGCCCTTATTTTCGCCCACTACATGGATACGGCCATTTTGACCCACCATACCTGCTGCCATACGCAATAACATTTGGAAATGAGATTTCGCTTTAGGCAGAAAAATGAGCACGTCAGTGTGGGTATGTTCATTACACATAAATGGCGTAAAGTGATGAGTGTGCGCCCCCACTTTTTGCACTACCTCAAAGCCCTCTTTAGTAATATCTCGGCTATCAAAGCTGGATGAAGATATCACACGAACACATTCAGAAAATATGTCGAAGTATTGGTGCATTACCGTTACATTTTTATGCTTAAGGGCATCAAGGAAGTAGGCATCTGAAGGATTGATAAACAACCATTCGCCTTGCTCGAAAATGTTGATATTGCGTTCTAATAGTTGGCTTTGGGGCGTTAAAATCATTACTGCGCTCGCTCGTAAATAAGATCCCAAACACCATGACCTAGCTTTTGGCCACGGGTTTCAAATTTAGTGATAGGTCGGTATTCAGGGCGAGGCACATAGGTACCTTCTTGTGCAGTATTTGCATAGCCTGAAGTTGAATTCATTACTTCGGCCATGTGTTCTGCGTAAGGTTCCCAGTCGGTAGCCATATGGAAACAGCCACCTTTTTGTAATTTGGTTAGCACAAGGGCAGCAAATTCGGGTTGAACAATACGGCGCTTATGATGACGCTTTTTATGCCAAGGATCGGGGAAGAACAATTGAAGCCGAGATAATCCACCATCTGGGATCATATTCTTAAGCACTTCAACCGCATCATGATCCATCACACGCAAGTTGGTTAAACCCTGTTCGCCAGCTTCAGCTAAACAAGCACCAACGCCTGGGCGATGCACTTCAATGCCAATAAAATTTTTCTCAGGGGCAGCTGCTGCCATCTCTACCAAGGATTTGCCCATACCAAAGCCAATTTCAATGACAACAGGCGCGGTTCTGCCAAATAGCACTGATAAATTCAGTTCGGCATTTTGGTAGTCGATACCCATGGTTGGCCAAAATTCTTCAATGGCACGGGTTTGCGCTTTTGTTAAGCGGCCTTCGCGCTTTACAAAGCTTTTAACTTTACTTACGTGAACACCAGCGGCTTCAGCCTCGGCCTGGCTTTTGAATTGCCTCATTTGCAATACCTTTCTTGCCCCAATTTACTGGTGGCGCATTATCCAGTTAGCGGCATGTTATGCAACGCTATATTTAATAAAGTGCGCATAAAATGCGGTTTTTTTATACATCTATACAATTGCTAAGCAGTGTAGCAAGCTTTTCGGGTTGTTCCAGCAGCATCATATGACCTGCATTTTCAACCTTGTACATGTTCGCTGTGGCAATGTTATCTGCCACAGTTTGTAGCGAAGCAAGCGATACAACTTCATCGTCAGCAGCTGCAATAATATTGACGGGCACTTTCGATTTCGCCAGTGCTTTTACAAAGTCTTCCCTTGGCGATGTGGCCTGTGTGTGAGCCAGCAAAGTATTTTTACCTAAATCTTCTGCCATAGATTGTACAACGCCCATTACATCAGGGCTTTCCTGATGAGTTGGATGCACAAAACGCGTGAAATAAGCTGGGTTTTCTGGCTTAAAGTCGCCACTGTTTAGCATAGTGACCAGCTGCTTGCGCCTTGCTATTTCTTCTTTCGATAAGCCTTTAGCATCGTATCCAATAAGCGTAATAGACGCCACGTGCTCCATATTCTGCGATGCCCATAGCGCGGCAACGTAGCCACCCATGGAAAAGCCAACCAGATGGACTTTTTCATCTTGAATAACGCGATCGGAAGTAAGCGCTAGCATGTCGTCTTTAGTCGCCGCCCACTGTAAGGGGACATAGCGACGTTGGGAAATTTTCATGCGTTGCCAAACGGGCAACCAAACACGTTCATCGCATAAGGTTCCGGGTAAAAATAGAACAGGGGCGCTGGTGGTCACAAAGACTCCTAAAATACATTTATACCTTCACATGCTAACATAGCAGGCCATTTATCAATAAAACCTAATGGCTATTAAATGTAGCTAACGGTCATTCACTGCGCAGTTTTTATGACAAATACGGTTACCCCAAATACTTTTGCTGAGCGAGTACTTGCTTGGTACGACATTCATGGCCGCAAGCATCTGCCATGGCAACAAGATATTACCCCGTACAAAGTGTGGGTATCTGAGATTATGCTACAGCAAACGCAAGTCACCACCGTCATTCCGTATTTTGAGCGGTTTATGCAATCTTTCCCCAGCGTGGTAGAGCTTGCCAATGCAGCGCAAGATGACGTACTGCATCATTGGACGGGTTTAGGTTACTACGCCCGCGCTAGAAACTTACATAAAGCGGCGAAGCAAATAGTAGAAGATCATGGCGGTACGTTTCCTGACAATATAGACGATGTTATTGCCTTACCGGGAATAGGGCGCTCTACTGCTGGCGCGGTATTGTCTATTTCACGAAATCAGCGCCACCCTATATTAGATGGCAACGTAAAACGCGTGCTTGCTCGCTACTATGCTATTGGCGGCTGGCCTGGCCAAAAAGCGGTAGAAAATGCGTTGTGGGAAGTGGCAGAAAAGAATACGCCTGAAAAACGCAGTGCCAACTACACTCAGGTGATGATGGATTTGGGGGCTATGGTATGTACCCGCAGTAAGCCAAAGTGTGATGAATGCCCGTTACAACATGATTGCTTAGCCTATGCCCAAGGGGCACAAACAGAATTTCCCGGTAAAAAGCCCAAAAAAGCGATTCCAGAGCGAAGTACGCTACTTATAGTGCCGTTGTTCCAACAGCAGGTTTATTTAGAGCAGCGGCCTTCTAGCGGCTTGTGGGGCGGTTTATATGGTTTCATTGAAGCCCAAGACATAGAAAGTGCAGAAGCAGAACTTGCCAAACGAGGTATTGAAGCCAGTTCATTTGAAACCCAAACGGCGTTTAGGCATACCTTTAGCCATTTTCATTTGGATATAACACCGGTGTTTGCCGTGGTAAACTCTGTACCCAGAAAGCAGGTGGCAGAACAAAAAGCCCAGTGGTTTATGTTTAACGAACCTATTGAGGTAGGTTTAGCTGCTCCGACTAAGAAAATCATTCAACAATTAGTGCATGTGCTTTAGCGCATCGAATAGGTTAAGGACATACAATGAGTAGAGTGGTATTTTGCCAGCGTTTACAAAAAGAAGCCGACGGTTTAGATTTTCAGCTTTACCCCGGTGAGCTAGGAAAACGTATTTACGACAACATTTCGAAAGAAGCATGGGCCGACTGGCAAAAGAAACAAACCATGCTAATTAACGAAAATAAGTTAAATATGATGGAACCGACCGCCAGACAGTTTTTAGAGCAAAGTATGTCGGCTTACTTGTTCGATGGCGTAGAGCCTACGATTGAAGGCTATGTTCCGCCTGAAAAGTAACCAAAAAAGCGTATTTTGCATAAACAATGTGCAAACGGTAACAAAACCGAAAAAAAACCGACAAAAACGGTTGACTTGTTAGCCGGAAATCCGTTTAATACGCACCCACAGCGAGACAGGCAGCAAACGCCCAAACGCTAAAAGATTTTGCCTCGATAGCTCAGTTGGTAGAGCAGCGGATTGAAAATCCGCGTGTCCCTGGTTCGATCCCGGGTCGAGGCACCATTCATACAGAAGCCCTGATCAGAAATGGTCGGGGCTTTTTGTTTTTAAAACTCAAAATAAATTTGACGCTAATCATCATTTATCTACGTTATCAATCTTCTTTTTGTTTGGGTTAGCCCTAACATACTCCTCACCGTTTACGTCGATTACATGAAAATTTGGGTGTTTGTTCTTTTTGACTTCGTTTACTAGCTGGCTTCTTTTTACAACACCTCTTCCTGGTATTGTATACGATTCGTTTTGTCCATTGCTTCCATCGGCATTACCCGACAACTGCAAAAAGAGCGAGAAGAAGCATACGGCAGAGCGTTCGATGCTTTAGTGGCGGAACAACGTATTCTGGAAGAACTTTACGCACCTTTGATGGCTAGACTTGGGGAAGCTTCAGGAACGTTGAATAAACTATCGTTTTCTGTAACACGAGTTGCAGACGTAGCACAATGGGCTGAGTCTGCTGAAGATGTCCTTCTTGATCTGAGAAAAACAGGAGCTTTTCGCGGGAAAGGGACACTAAAACAGAAAGCTGAGGCCGAACTAAAGAATGCTTGGGAGTCAGGGGGGGCAAAATCTGTTAAAGAAGCGATGAAAGAATTCCGAAGGCTATATCAAAACGATTTATTAGAACACTCTCCTGTCACAAGGGCAGATCAATCTGAGTTTCGTATATGGTCAAAGCGCTTCGCTCAGTGGTTATTCAGTACAGATCACATAGAAATCCAATATGGAATTAACTATGACGGTGTTGATATCCGAAAGCTATCACCTGGCACTCGCGGAATAGTGCTATTACTTCTTTATCTCGCTTTAGATGACCAAGATGATCGCCCACTCCTGATTGACCAACCTGAAGAAAATTTGGATCCAAAGTCGGTATTTGAAGAACTCGTACCGCTGTTTATTCAAGCAAAGTCAAATCGCCAAGTCATAATGGTTACCCATAATGCGAATCTAGTTATCAATACTGATGCAGACCAAATTATAATCGCTGAAGCAGGTGCACATTGTCGCGATGGTCTACCTACGATAACTTATCGCTCTGGAGGGTTTGAAAATAGAGATATAAGGAAAGAGGTCTGTGAAATTTTAGAAGGGGGAGAGTCAGCGTTCCAAGAGAGAGCTAGGCGGTTACGAGTTAGAATAGATAGATGAACATTTCTATTTGAAGCGAGAATTTTCCTTGGTACTAATAGTGCTGCCGGTATTGTGCAATACGAATATTTAGGGTTCATAAGTGAAAAATATAGTTTTAGACACTAACATTCTACATCAAGAGGGACTGCTCTCAGGCAAAATGCAAGTACTAAAAAAATTGGTTGATGCTGAACTAATTGCGATTTTTGTTCCGGATATAGTGTTAAGAGAGTTTTCAACTAAGCGTGTTACCGAAATAACTAACTCACTAAATAGTATTCAAGGTAATTTTGCTAAGACTCAAAAAAAATTGGACCACTCTACAGAACTTAAAAAAAGGTCTGCTGCGATCGAAAAAGAGATTGTTGAGTTAAAAAAAATCGTAGAGAAATCTGTTTCAGAAGATGTTAAATATTGGTTAGACAGCCACAAAGTTAAGGTGTTGCCCTTCAATATAGAAAACATAAAAAAGGTTATTGACGACTACTTTACGGGGGCGGGAGTATTTAAGGCTCTTAAATCGAGAGAAGATTTCCCAGATTCTATGGTGCACCAAACTATCATTGATTTAGTTGAAAGTGTTGGTGAAGTTTATGCAGTGCTAATTGATAGAGCTTTCCAAAAAGGTATTGAAAAGCAAGATGGAGTAGTAGTCCTAAATTCCCTAAAAGCTCTTTTTGAATTAGATGAAATTGCTGATTATTTAGCTAACACCCCATTCGAGGAAATGTTCACAAGTCATAGCGTAGCTGAGCAGTTACAGCGGTATTTTGCACACCAGAAGGAATTGATAAGCCACATTTTTGTATCCGATGAGGGGATACACAACACCGAGCTTATTGGTATCAATGCGTATAATGCTACTATAGATTGGCCAGATGAAAATGACATAAGAAATATATTAATATCAAATGTTTACTCAGTTTCAGAAGGCGAGTTTACGGCCGATATCTCGTTTGTTACTGATACGACTGTTCACTACGTAAGTGATTACGGTAGCTATTTACAGGTTGAAAGAGATGCGAATCGTAACGTAGATTTGGATAGTATGAATGGTGATGGGTTTTGTGACTTATACGAAAGGTTTACGGTTGAACTTTCGGGGAAAATTCATTTCACATTTTCAGAACGTAATAGTATTGAGGAAGCTACTAAAGTAATGAACTCTTTGATTGAGTATGAAGCAAAAGTTGCTATTGATTTAGAAATTGATTCAGCAACTCTATTAGATATAATCGGGTAGCAGGAGGCATCTAGCCTCCTGCTCTCACAACACCATACGAGCTGCGCGGCCCAGGTCGTCACAATTAAAATAGTGAAATACAATCCTCCCATCACGTAATTAATAAAGTCCTTAGGATTTTAGGTATTCAAAAGATGATGCCTAATTGAAACCCTGAGACAGTACTACGCCGCGCCATAAACGCTATCCGACAATTCGTTGCCTTGCTATGTTTTTAATCTCGCTATTTCGTCTTGTTTATCCAAGAACGAAGAAAGTTTATCGGAGTTGAATGATAAGTCTCTTACAATTTTATACTCTTCAAACATTTCTGCCGGTGCAATGCAGAATCTAAAGCTATCTTCAAAACTAAGCCATAATTTAGTAAGGACGTCATCTCGCATTTTCTTACGGTGTATTTTTACAAAAAACAGGCAACCACCAAGCATGAATCGATACAGACGAACACGATTTTTCCTATCAATCAAAGGTGCTCGATAAGCAAATACTCCATCGTCTTGAACATGAGTTCTAAGTCGGAATAATGCAACATCAAACCACTCAGGAATATCCATTTCAGAATAGGCAATGCGCCTAACATCATCTTGAAAACCATAAAGATTTATTTTGCCGTATTGTTCTTGGGTAATACTATATTTCCATAGAATACCGGCACAGAACCTAGCTATTTTTTCTTTATCAACATCATCCATAATCTTGGGACCAAAACTTAGGCCTTTACTATTTTCCCTGATTGATTTGAGTATTCTTGCTGCATACTCCTCTAGTTGACCTAAAATACCATCGCAATCAGCACAAAGTATCCCTTTATCAAAGGTTCCTGATTGGCTGAAATGGAAGGAACCATCTTCTTTTACAGCTGCCGCATGCCCTTTACCAACTTGAACCTCCTTACAAAAAACCTGAGGAATCAAATGAGCCTTGATGGTTTTATTCTCATTACAGCGAACACATGACATTTTAAGTACCTAAGACAAACCTAAAGAACCACAGAAAATTCATAATTTTTTATTACGGAAATTTAATTGTAACACTCGCTTCCTTTGAAAAAACAGGGTCTGTTTTTCAAGGAATTTGAAGATACGTGACACTGCGTGTTACTGTAATTTTTCCGTAATGATACGTTAGAAACAGGAATTTCTATAGATGCGTAGTGGAGTAACAATCAACAAATTATGGTGGGAACATTTAGCTCCGAAACCAATGATTTCTCGCCGCCGAGAAGTTGAACAGCTACTCAATACTTTTATTAGTACATCCCCTTATGGCGCTGAGTGGATCAAGGTTGCGAAGAATCCTAATGGTATATTTAGATTGAAGACAGGGCAGGTGATTCCTGTTATCCATTTAACCTTCCTTGGAAAAACGCCTGGCTTTGTAGCATCTTTTAAAAAAATAGAAGCTGGTCATCGTAATGTCGGAGTAGAGACTGGCTACAAATCAGGAAAGCGCCTCGAAGATGAAGAAATTGTGATTCAGCCGATTATTTCTATCGAGCTTGTGACAGACCCTTTATTTATTCAAGCTGCAAGGCAAGGCAAAAAAACAATAGACGAAAGTCAGATAACTCAACCGAGCTTGCTCTTTTCTATTCCTGCACATTATCTGCTGTCATCGAAGTATTTTCCCAAAAGAGCATTTGTGCTTTATCAGCATATTTTTGGGGCAGGGGGCTCGTATCCGAATGATGGATTCTTTTATGTGGGGGTCACAACGCGTAGTTGGCAGAAACGGTGGTCAGAACATAAAAGAGCGATCGGCGCAGGGAGTCATCTTCTGTTCCATAAGAAATATCGAGAAGAAATGGAAAAAGGGCGGCTTACTTATGTTAATCACAAAGTTATGGCTATAACTGACGACCTTGAAAAATTGTACGCTACTGAAGAATTTTTAGTAGAAGGTCATTGGGAAGATAAACGCCGCCTTAATATGATTCCAGGTGGAAAATCTGGTTTACGTTATCTTAGAGAAAATGGGTTGCTTCAAAAACCTGTTGTCCCGATGCCTGATGAACGTGACAGAATCATTAGTGAATGGCTCAGTGAGCATCCAAGGAAAGGTCTTCCGGCTCCTTGGGTAGCGGAAAAATGGCGAGATAATGATTGGGCTATTGCTCAAATTTGTGACCGTGAAGGCAGGTTATCGGCCGAGCAAGTAAGAGCAATACGTCAGCTTGCAGAGAAATATTCAGTCGAAGAAATTTTTGCTCGTATAGGTGCAAAACGTTGCTCAAGTGGTCCGAGTTTTAGAAGGGAAAACATACTCGAGAGTTGAATAGCATGAGTTTTAAGTTTGTTTCACTATCGATAAATGCGCCGTGTATTGTCCGCTGAGACCAATATCTCACTTTGATAGCTTCACACACGTCAATTATAAAGGATAACGATCTTCCGGAGAAAAGTTAAATAGGTAACGTTAATAAGCATTAACGTCACTTATTTAGAAGTGGAAACTGATTGCTTATCTATTTCTTAATTCTTTTAAATAGATTTATTAAAGGCAACGATTATATTTGTCGATAAACACTGGAACAACTGGGTGTCTTGGGCGATGTGAAGCCTACTAAAATCCGCAACCCAGTCCAAAAAGATCGGCATAACTTATGCTTTATCTTAGTCCTAGACGTATTGGTCAAATTTTACTTAATTCTGTCTAGGTTTTGCACCTTATTGATGCGTTTTCAAAGTGTTTAAGGTTCTGGTGGTGCAATGCATTGATTAAGTAGCACGCAAAGGGTAAGAGATTTGTATGCAATTATTGAGAAACTTTAAATCATTTGATTTTGGAGAAGCTACCTTCCGCTATTATGGTACGTATGGACCTGTAAATGGCCTCGTTATTCAGCTCGTACAATTGTTTGAAGGTGATTGTATTGTAAAAATAGATGAACAAGATTATATTCTGAGAAAAGGTGAAACGTCGTTAATCATAGCAAAACAAAAACTCGAATACATTTATCCTGCAGAAACAAGTCACAGAGTACGTTGGTGCAACGTTAAGTTACAAGGCCATTCTCAATTACCCTCATTAATATCATCACAATATACAATATCAACCACTGAAAAATTAGATTTTATTTTTCAGTCCGCATTAGAAGTTGAGTATACCGATTCGGTAAATGCATCGATTCTTCGGGACTCTTACGGTCAGACTTTGTTTAACGAGTTTGTGAATGAAATCGAAGAGGAAGAATTCAAGTCGCCTCTCCCTTTACCAGTAAGGGAGTGCCTTAAATATATCAACAGAAATCTAGTTTCGGATATTTCTGCTAAATCGGTGAGCGAAGATTTAAAGTATTCCTACGCATTTATGAATAGTATTTTTAAGAAAAATATAGGGTTAAGCATCGCGAAGTACATCTGGACAGAAAGAGTCAATAAGGCCTATCAACTTTTAACTGAAGAAGACTATTCAGTATTAGAAATATCAGAAATTTGCGGGTTTAAAAATCAACAACACTTTTCTAGAGCTATAAAAGAGCAATTCAAAAGAACTCCGACCGAGATAAGAAGGTTAACACGTAGATATAATTATACTCAAATTTGTAGCGAACAAACTTACAATAACGCTGCTGTATAAAGATATTTGCATGAAGCCTTTGCTCTTCTTTAGTAATGATTATGACTTCAATATGAATCTGTTAACTTTGGGTTTCGGAATATGATTCTGTCAAAAATGGCGGCAAAATAAATTAAGCCGCCTATCTTATCATAAACTTAATAATCAACGTTTCGGTGGCTATGTCTTACATGGTTGATATTCTGTAAACGTTACCATCAATGTCTTGTAAAACACTCTGATACCATCCGTAATAGGTATTGAATGGCGATTTTAGGAGTGTTGCACCGTTAGCAATGGATTTTTCAGTTAATTCGTCAACCTCTTGAATATTATTTGCTTCAAATGTAATTACGTGGTGGGTTTCCTTTACTTCATTTACCGGTTTCGGGATATCTAACAAATCGTAAGCGTCAAAACTACTAAACCCTAACTTCGATACACCAGTATCAAAGCCTATGAAATAATTTGATCTACTTTCTTCTATTTCTTTAAATCCAAAAACATCACAATAAAATTTACTAAGGCGTTCGATATCTTTCGAAAATATATTTAAATAAGACAAGGAGTTCATTTTTAATTCACTATATTATTTCAAAGACCATATGTTTTGCTATACATGTACGCAATGTGTTTACCAACGGTGGTTGGTTGATAATCTGGATTATTATCTTTTGGCATACACGTAGATACACAGGACACTTCATAAAAATAATCAGGGTCAAAAAATGTTGGGCATGAATAACGTGACCGGCCTGAATTATTGTTCAAAACCCTATGCATATTCGAGTGATAAAGACCATTAGTTAGTACTTTGATCATTTCTCCCAAATTAACTACAAATGTACCTGGTATAGGAGGAGCCGTTAGCCAGTCTCCAGCCGCATTTTGCACTTCCAGCCCACCAATATCGTCCTGTAACAAAACTGTGAGCATTCCCCAATCTGTATGTGCACCAGCTCCTAATTGATTCTTCTCTCCATGATTTAGCTGCTCAGGATAATGTAATAACCTAGAAAAAATCATTGGTTCGTCAAGTCCTTCAGCGAAATAGTCTCGGGGTAGGTTAAGAGACAAAGCGAGTATTTCTATCAGATCTTTAGCTAAGCCTGTAACGTGATGTAAATACTCATTATATTGTTCTTTAAAACCTGTTGGGCTGTGAGGCCATTGATTAGGCCCACAGTTGGGCACTTTTTTTGAGACGTAAGGGTGCGAAGGTGACAGGTCATTTCCGATAACAAAACCTTCTTTCAGGTCTGCGGGGGAGCCTTCATCTAAAACTTGCGCAGCTACAGGTTCATACCCACGTACAATTTCCCAATTTTTGGAGTAACATTCCATTTTCACATCATCTGGTTGAGAAAAATACTTCTTTGCCAAATCGAGTTGCGCATCCATTAATGCTAATGGGACTTTATGTCCTTCCACATAGAAAAATCCAGTTTCACGAGCCGCTTTATGTAGCTCCCACGCAATTGATTTTTGCTTTTCTAAATCATTAGAATAAAAGTCACTTATGTCAATTAAAGGAATTTTATTTGGTGCTTTTGGTGGTTCGTAAATAATCATATTATTCTCCAATCTCATTAAATTTTGATGTTTTGTTCATTTTGTTAATTTTTGACATTAGATGTTCATAAGCTGTCGTCGTAGGATATTTTGATGATTTCTCTAATCCTGGTATTGTTTCGATGACAGCATCAAAATTAGGTTGGTGAAAAAAGACTATTGATTGCCTATCGGAATTCGAGTCCTTTGTTTTAGGATTTATGACGCGATGAATATTGGAAACCCATTTACCTCCAGTCCAATAAGACATCAAGTCCCCCAGATTAACAATAAAACTATTGTCAACAATTGGCACGTCTTTCCATTCACCTAATTTGTTTTTAACTTGAAGTCCCGGCTTATTTTCTGCTTTAAGAATAGTAAGTGAACCATAATCAGTATGGGAGCCAGCTCGAATTTGAGACGGAGAATATGAGTTCTTCTGCTCTGGATAATTTGCAGCAACTAGATTTGTCATATGCTTATCAATTTTTGATGAAAACCAGAATTCGTCGACTCCTAAAGATAATGCAAACATTCTCATTATTCGTTCAGCAAGAGCTTCCATTTCTCGATAATATTCTAGTAATGCTATTTTAAATTCAGGTAATGTATTGTCGGGCCAAATATTCGGAATAAATATCTCTTGAGCCAAACCCGTTTTGTAATAATCGTCACAAGCGGGACCTAACTCCCTATTTAACGTGAAGTATTCTCGCAAGTCAGGTAAAGCCTCTTTATCGCCTAATGTAGCTCCAAGGTTTCCAGTCTCCATGCCAAAGTACCCCCGATAGTAGGATTTACTCTTAGGCGAGAATTCTTTCTTTTTATCAGTAGGGAGTGAAAAGAAGGCAGAAACCTGTTGTTGAGCTTTTTTAACTACATCTAGGTTTACACCATGGTTTGACAGTACTAAGAAACCAATGTTTGTAACAACATTTCCTATTTCTTCTGCTAACTTAAATCTTTCATTTATTTTTTCAGAATATGCATTTGAAAAGTCAATTACAGGTACATCTAAATAATCCATTTTTTCTTCCTTATTCAAAGCTGTATTTAAATTTTATTGATATATTTCGGGGCTTGTTGGGGACATGTGTCACTGAGCCAAATTCTATAAAATCAAAAGATTGAACTCTGTATTGTTCGTCCGTTAGGTTGTTGATAGAAATAGAGTATTTGTACTTTCCATCATTTCTGGTTGTTGATAGCGCAATATCAGATAAAAAATAAGAATCTGCTGTTAATAGAGGATTATTTCTAACATCGTGAAAGACGCGGTCAGTATAGCTAACGCGTAAATTGAGGTTTGTTTCCCAGTCAGAGAATAGATTCCACCAAGAGTCATATGAAATAACTACTTTCAATGGAGGCGCGAAAGGAACATCATTACCTGATAGGTTTTCGCCATTCGCACTTATAAAATCGGTATATTTCGCGTGTATAAATGATAACCCTAGGTTAATAGAGTTATAATCATTAAGATTTATATTTGCTCCTATTTCGCCTCCTTTATAAATTCCCTTACTAGCATTAGTTACTATAAAGTTCTGACCACCGAATTGATTGGATGTAACATCAAAAACGTGGATATCCCTATAATCGTAGTAGTAAAAAGCGGTATCTAAGACAACTCTTCCTGCAAACAATGATGACTTAAACCCTACTTCATAGGCCATTAAATCCTCTGGCTTGTAGCTATTAAATTCGCCAGGATCTCCGAATCCTGCTCCGGCACCACCACTCTTGTAACCATTGCTTACAGTAGAATAGAGCATTGTATTTTCAGAAATTTCTTGCTGAAGTCCAATGGTCCAGGAAATATCAGTAAAAGTCTGATCTGATATAGACCCTTCTACATCTCCGGGGGCAAAATCGAGTGCTGTAGGTCTAATACTGTAATGATCAAAGTAAACAGAATCATTTGTGTATCTAAGCCCAGATAGAAAATACAACCCTGATGTTAAAGGATATTTTAAGTTGCCGTATATGGCCTTGGATAGCTGTTTCTGATAAAACTCTTGGTCTGTTTCTAGGCCAAAGAAAACGTACTTATTGTCTGCGGACAGTTCATCAGATGATATATATAATCCGAGATCCCAATCAAACTCATCTTGTGCATTTGAAGTTATCTGAAATTCTGATGAAGCCGTTTTGAAATTAGATTTATAGTAATTATTAGAAAGCATATATGCGCCGCCATCGGCATCATACTGACTATCTCTTTTAAATCGGTCAAATGCGATAATATGTTTAACGCTGAATGCAGGAAAATCATAGTTTAATTTTCCGTAGAGGCCATATGAGTCAGAGTTTGCATCGCCGAAAAAGTCATGGTCACCAGCACTGGTATCCCCCCTCTCACCAACGCCGTCAGAATCTCGATAACCTAAGTAATCGATGCAATCAATTCTCGAACGAGGGTCACAAGTTGGCTCATAAGTTACGGGGTCTACTATACCTACATACTGAAATGTTCCGCCGTCAGCTCTACGACGCATAGAATGTATCATTAACTCGTAGTTAAATAGCGTTGACGGATTCCAATCAAGTAATAATCTCGTTGCAAGTAAATTTTCAGCGTTAAGGCTATTGTTTTTAAGTGTACCCGGAAAACCATCGCCCTTCGGTTCAGATGCCCGGCTTGAAGCCCACCCATCATCATTTACGTATTTGTAGGCAAATCGAAAGTTGGTTGTTTCTGATATAGGTCCAGTAATAGCTCCTGCACTTTTAATTTCATTGAAAGATCCAACACCTAAATCAAAATAGCCGGAGAAAGTATCTTCTGGCTTAGCGGTAACATATTTTATTAGTCCACCTGTTACATTCCGCCCATAGCGGGTACCTTGTGGGCCTTTCAATACTTCAATTCTTTCAAGATCGAAAATAGGAGCGGTATGTTGGAACGTATTTGGGAGATAAACATCGTCTATGTAAACACCTACAGTTGGATTGGTGTTTGACGCAAAATCTATACTGCCAGACCCTCTAATCCACGCTTTCGCCTGTTCAGATGAAGACACCGCTCGTATTTCTACTCCCGGAAAATATGAACTCAGATCATTAGTAGTGTCTACATCAAATGATTCAATTTTCCCCGCAGACAAAGTATCTATTGCTATTGGTACACTTAGTATAGATTCTGCTTTTCTAGTTGCTGTCACGACGATACTTTCTACCATCTCCTCAGCGTTCACTTGCTCTGGACTTAAAATGAAATTAGCCAAAAGCAGTGTTGTAAAAACTTTTAAGTTTGATTTGAATTTACTATTAGCATTTATATTTCGTTTAAAGTGATCAAATTGTCGTTCTGACTGTTCGACATATAGAATTTTCATTGATTATCCTTCCCAAGGTTGTGCCTTTAGGAAGATAATCGATGAGATCCGATATTTGCTTATCTCAAATCTCTATAATAGTTTTTGTTTAATAGATATTAAGTAAACGGAAATTATTACAGATAAGTTGTCGCGTAAGATTTTGATTTAAAATGTTTTTATTTTTTTATAATGATGAAAATAAGATAAATTAAACTGAATGAATCCTATGAAATTAAGAGGCGTGTTTATCTTTGACTGGCGAGTTATAGTTAAATACAACCACGTTTCTTGTACTCTGCCGCCCATTCTTTAAAACGTTTTTCGTCGCGTTCAGCACTCTTAGCTCGCCTTTCTAGTGTTTTGTTCGAAACGGGCTTTGGCTTAGTTTTATCGAAAGTTACACCTGATAATTCGTCGGCAAACATTTCAGGTCTTACATGACTGTAATGTTGTTCAATCATAGCAACACTAGTACCACACTGTTTAGCAATAACGTCCATGCTTGTGCCTGCCAGCAGTTGCCATGTAATGTATGTGTGGCGTAACGAGTATAGTGTCCTTGGTACATCTGAATGCGTTTTAAGGTTGTTATTCTGAAGAACCTTTTCAAATGCCTTGCCTAACTGTGGTGTTGTTTCACCGTTAGCCAATCGGAATAATTTTTGACTTGGTGTTCTATGTGGAAACCGTTCGCGGAGTCGGGATATCGCGCCAATGACATCTTTTTTGCAGACGATTTTTCGTGTGCCAGTGTGTTTAGTTGTTTTACCTTTGCGTACGTTGATAAAGAACTGTGCTTTACTTCCTTGGGCTTTTAGTTCTATATCACCCCAGGTGATGCTTTCCATCTCTGTGCCCGGACGGATGCCGGTATTTACTGCAATCTCACAGTAATCATAAAGCAGCTCTCTGATTTGCCTTGTCTTCTCGGTGTGAGCGTTACGTTCACTTTCGTAAATACCATCAATTACAGCATCATACTCTTCTTCTGAAAAAGCGGCTCGACGTGTTCCTGATTTACCTTTCGACGACAATACTGGCACTTGTATCGGAATCATCCATTTGTGTTCAATAGCTTCTTTAAACACTAAGTTAAGCGCAGCGTTGTGAGTTTTTAAGGTCGAGGATGCTGGCGTTCGACCGAATTGTTTCTCACGCCATAAATCAAACTGTTTAATGGCGTCTTGGTCTATCGATGTAACGTATGTTCTGTCAAAGTAGGGGATGTGATATTTGCGGAGAGCTAGGGAGTAGTCATGACGAAATTTCTTTTCGGTATTTTTGTTCCCTTCCTGGCTCTCTATAAAGTCAATCAAGGTCTCAGGGATTCGTTCCTTGGGTTTTTCAGGAGAGGTGACATTAAGCTCTCGTTCAAGTTTTTCAATAACTCTTTCCGCTACATACCGGAATCTTTTGCTTTGAACTAGCGTATTGGTTTCGATTCGGATTTCGTGGTCGAGAAATATTCGATGTGCCATAGCGATGGCTTCGTCTTTATCTTTCTTTTTAGTTGATTTGCAGTACCACGTATTGAACAGTACAAATCGCGCATACCAACGTTCGCTGTTATCTTGTTTGAAGATGTACAGCGTGTCGTTTATGTCATGTCTAGCAATCTGTTTAGCCATGCTGCTAGTAGAACAGGTTATATGTTGATTTGCAAAGAATTTGCAAAGCTATTTTATGTTTTAATTAGGTTTTTGATTTATATCATTTTTATGGCTAAGCTGTCTATTGAAAATCCGCGTGTCCCTGGTTCGATCCCGGGTCGAGGCACCATTATCCTAAAGGCTCGCATTTATGCGGGCCTTTGTTGTTTCTGAGCCATAGCAATATTAGGTGAAAGCTAAATATGCAGCGTGTTATTGAATTGCATGGGCGTATTGCTCCTGAGTCGAGGCACTATTTTTGTTGCGTAATCTTACACTTCAGTATTGATGGGTTGAGCTATGAGGTGGGTCAGTTTTAGACTGCCGTTGACTGAAGCTAATTGTAAAACTAAAGCGCAGTCCGCACTGCGCTTTAAATAGGTTAAATGAAATGCTTAATGAATGGATAGTGAGATTTAAATACCTTCTTGTGTCGTTCTAAAGGCTGATTGCTAGAGTACAAATTTTCCAGTCTTGCTAGTGCGGTTTGCATCTCAGTCTGTATGACATCACTCTTAATAAAACCAAGCTTGAATGGTTTAAGTTTTTTCCGAAGTCGTCTTTTCTCCTCTGCGTCTAAGGTTTGAAGTATTGTCTGAATGCCAATGTTCCGAAACAAGTGAATCGTTTGAGGTAAGAATGTCCCGCATTTTTCCATCTGTACTAAGTCGTATATATCTATACGTTTTATGATTTTTTGAATCAGGTGCTTATTGCTTAGTTGGTCTAAGAAGCAATTGAATTTCAGCCTGAATTCAATTCTAGTCTCTGCTTTGCCAGTTATACTGTTCTTCAGCAGGCTCTGCATCTTCGCCAACCTGTTGTATATACAAACTCGATTACAGTTCTTTGTTGTTCCGAGATAATATGTCTCTAGTTGTCCACTATTCCAATATGCGCCTGTTTTTCTGATATTTGAAAAACAGACGCTTAATGCGGAGATTGGGACACCAACATCTACTGCAATATCTCCCAGCGAGAGTTTTAGTCTCCTTGAGTTTAGATACATTTCGCCGGCATCTCCAAGCAGGCAAGCTAACCAAAGGTTGGCAAATGCCCATTTCTCGTCACAATAAGGATGCCCTTTCAGCTCAAGTCGCAGGAAACTACGGTGTTCATCATAAGGTGATGCATAAATCCTCAAGTGAGGAACTTCATTATTTTTGTGAAAAGGCTTAAATGCGTCGTCCATGGGTAACGCTAATTGGTACCTATAGTTTTTAGGATTTTGTACTAGTGTCTTAAAAGGATGCTTGAAAAAGGATGCGAGGCTTTCGCCTGTAGACCTTATCCGTTGAATGATCTGGTCTTGATGAGATTCATCAGTCACGTGGATAACCAGCGATGCATAGTCAACGGTGGTTTTAAAATTAATGATGTTGCTCATGACTGCTCTCCTTCAGTTGACATCTTGTCATTTAGGAAGCGAACGGCCGATGCTTGTACCTTGGTACCGAATGTTTCACAAAATGATTCCATAACGTGCTTGGCAAAATAGCCTTGACCGTCGAATTTGCTTAATAGCTTGATAAAGTCCTTCTTATTCTGCCTCCATTTCTCTTCAGCCTTAGAGTCATTTGCCTCATCACTAAAAAGTTCAGTTGCGACCTCTTTGACCCGATTTTCCGTAAGCCATTTGACCTCACTTGTTTTTGATGGCTTGTTGGAAATAAGCTTGTCGAAAATCAATTTGCGTTCTTCATGCGAGTAGCTATACAAAGCTCGCATTGAAGCATCGCTAAATTTACCGACCATACCCATTCCACCGATTGACAATGCAACGTCGCCAGCTTTAGCTTGTTTCAATGATGCGTGATAGTCAGCTTGAGGAAGGCACTTTTGTATATACTCTTTAAAGCTGCCATAGCCGTAAAGCGTGAAACTTTCCGTTGTATATATTTCAGTCAGGTTCTGATGAGACTCTTTTGTATTTTTCTTAATAGCTTTGGTTTTCTGAGCAAATTCCACCTTACTCAATTTTCTCAGCCCAAATAAAGTGTTTGATTTTATTGTCATTGCAATCACCAGCATAAATATTGCACGTTATGTGCGTTAAAAAATAAGAAGCCTTAAAAATAAAGGCGCGTACTTCATTGGAAGTAGATAGGGTTTACAGTTTTTTGAAATGATGGTTTTTATGCTTCAGACTAAACGCGATTTTGTAATGATTAAGTAGTGTCGGGACGATGTTGTTACGGGCATCATATACATTTCATGTTGGTTGCTATCGAATAAATATATTTTTACTGGTACTGTATTTAACGTCGGGACGACATGGTTGGTAGCGTTAAATTCGTCAGTATTTACTGTCAGAACAACAACTACTTTGTAGTTGAAAGTATTCAACTGGGAAATATTTTAACGCTAGTGTGTGTTCATATATGCATAGTTGCTAACATACTTTTACACCTGTTTTTTAGTGTATTTAGGATCAAATTATATTGGTAATAGTTATGAGTAACTCATGGAATAGAAGTGCCAAATGGTGGAACGAAAATAAGCGATTTTTGTTAAAACGTTTAACTGAGTTGGCCGATAATGATAGGAAGTTAAGACGCAAGGTCAGACTTAATTTATCCAAGGGTACACGGGTAACAAAAGATAATGCGGATGTGTTAAATGAACTTGTTTTCGATCTGCCAGACGAAACTTACGTTAAGTTTTTGGATGACTGTAGGAAAGCGAAGTATGAGAAAGGTAAAGTCCGAATTCGTATCAGCCAAGACACAAAAGACAAGATTGAAAAATGCATCGGGACGACGGAAATAAAAAGCGTATCAGAAGCAATTAATGTCTTGGTGTCTAAAATACCTCAAAAAGAATTGAAAGCGATTTTCAAAAATTACAAACCCAGTTCTTAATAGTGTTATGGGCACATATTCGTAAGAATTATCAAGCATCCTTAACTGACGTCCCGACGTTAGAGTTGAATAATGAACCTCTCAATTTGGTCAGAGATTACCAACGCTTATTGGGGTGACTGAGAAATCTCGAACAATGATAAGCCTGTGGACATCTTGGTAAATCCCATTGCTAACATGTTGCGTTAAAGGCAATCGTGGAACGATCAGCTTCATCGCTTAGCAAGGCTTATCCCGCTATATTGCTGTACAGAAGAAGTGTACTCAAGTGTGATAGATGATGGGAGAATGGCGGTAGAGTATTGTTTAATCCCGATTCAATACTACTTCTACGATATGTACTAAACAGGTCAAAAACTGCGGAAGAATCCTTCTGAAAAGGCATTTAAAGTGTATATAAGGCTGCCAATTAGCAGCCTCAATAACTATCACTTTACCGTTTTTTTAGGAGGCTATATGAATAAGCAGTGTCCCTATGCATTGTATTTGGCGCGTCTGTCACATAATAGTAAGCGGTCTGTTCAAGCACAGTTAGAAAGCATTGCTGTTGTAATGAACTGGCCACTTTCACAACTACCCGAGATGCTTGTCAGCATTGATTATGCGCAGGCGCTCATTATACAAAATAAGCTGTTAGACCAAGGCTGTGCCCCCCGGTCTATTAATCGTGCGATGATGGCTATTCGCGGGATAGTCAAAGCAGCCGTTATTACTCAATCTGCATCACAACAGCAATATCTCAATTTACAATCACTTCCCAAAATCAAGCACGGCAGTCATCAAGGCACGCCGTTATCTAAACACCAAGTGGTGAAGCTATTTCGACTTCTATTCAAAACTCGAACACCATTAGCATTGCGTAGTACTGGCATATTTGCGGTTCTATTGGGCTGTGGACTGCGGCGCAGTGAAGTCGCCAATATCAACCTACATCAATACAATACGGATAAGGCGTCGATATTTATCGCAAAGGGTAAAGGTAATAAAAATCGTACTGTGTTTCTGCCTGATTGGGTGCAAGTTATTGTTGATGAATGGCTTGAGTGTCGGGGTGACGCGGATGGTGCGTTATTTTGTGTTGTCCGGCGCGGCGGCAACGTGCACGTTGCCGATTACCTTAGTGATGAAGCGGTGTACTCACTCGTTAAGCGAACGTTTAAAACGCTCAATATGCCAACCGTCACGCCTCATGACTTAAGACGCACCTATATTACTCAGCTACTTGACCAAGGCATCGACCTAAATACGGTGCGTCAAATGGCAGGCCATGCTGACATATCCACTACGGTTATTTACGATAAGCGAGACGACAAGGCAATGCAGCAAGCAGCCAAGACGTTAAGCTATGGTTTGTTGGGATAACGTTCATGAAGGCATTAGCACACAAAAGTATTGCGCTACCAAGCTTAAGTGCCCGCATGGCAATTCGCCTATTGCAGGTTATCCCACATGCACGACTTGATGATTTAAGTGAAGTACTTACGAAGCTGAAGGTCTTTGCTACTCCAGTCGCATCGAGTCTTACAGCAACACAAGCCATAAAGAAACTATCTGCACCAAGCGAGCTATCCCACTGTGAGCAACGGTTGCAGGACAATATAAATAGACTGTGCGACTTGTTTGACTTGTCAGACTTTACATCCGATGTGTTGTTGCTACTGGTGCTTAATGACCAAAATAACGGTATTCAGCAATTGCTGTCCATGGCAGACGGTGGATTCGAACAACGCACAATGGAGCATACTTTGTGTGCATTGCTCGATATAGAAGCATCTAATTTGATAACGCTATTTGCCCAGCTATACGAGTTAGGCTTTATCGACGAGCCTGAGCCAGACAGTTTTACGTCATATAGGCTACCCGATTTTATTAGACTGCCGCTGCAAGAAGGCAACATTACTGATAAATCCACATTGCTTGCGCCGTTGCTTACTGCCAGTGCAAAGCCTCAGTTTCGACTAGCTGACTTTGAGCACGTCAATCATTCGCTGATGGTTGAGTACTTTCATAATGCGAGTTTACAACACCGAAAAGGCATTTCAGTCATGCTACATGGCGAAAGCGGCACAGGCAAAACCGAATTTGCTAGAGCATTGGCAACGGCCTTAGGTCGCAATCTTTACGATGTAAGAGCTACGCAGATTAATTCCTCAAAAGGGCTATTAGAATTTGGCCATCGTTATGCGAGTGATGAACGCCTCAAATATTTAAATGTCGTTCAAGATTTAATGGGCACCAATCACAATGCAATTTTGTTGATTGATGAATGCGAAAGTCTGTTTGAGCAGGCCGATGGACGTTACACCAAAGAACGTAACCGTTCACCAGGGCCCTATTGACAGTTAGTAATATTTAT
>TARA_R110002051_G_scaffold314364_1_pt1 | contig 71206 bp, 74 predicted proteins | sample TARA_R110002051 | Tara Oceans TARA_R110002051 (sample SAMEA4397023) | marine metagenome | biome: Polar Biome; feature: [MES] marine water layer (ENVO:01000295) within the mesopelagic zone...; material: water (ENVO:00002006), including particulate matter (ENVO:01000060) such...
GCAAAACCCCCGAAGTTGATGTCCAACTATCGGGGGTCAGTTCAGAGCCAGATAGGTTCCGCCGGTTTTTTTGTAAGGCCGGGCCACTTGTGCAGCCCGGCACAGGTCAATCAGACCGAGTAGTACATGTCGAATTCGACAGGATGCGGGGTCATTTCGAAGCGCATCACTTCCGCCATCTTCAGTTCGATGAAGGCATCGATCTGGTCGTCGTCGAAGACGCCGCCGGCGGTGAGGAACTTGCGATCCTTGTCGAGGCTTTCAAGCGCTTCGCGCAACGAGCCGCAGACGGTCGGGATCTTCTTGAGTTCCTTGGCCGGCAGGTCGTAAAGGTCCTTGTCCATGGCCTTGCCCGGATGGATCTTGTTCTTGATGCCGTCGAGACCGGCCATCAGCATGGCTGCAAAGGCCAGGTACGGGTTGGCGGTCGGATCCGGGAAGCGGACTTCAACACGCTTGGACTTCGGCGATGAGCCGAACGGGATACGGCAGGATGCCGAACGGTTGCGCGCCGAGTAAGCCAGCAACACCGGTGCTTCATACCCGGGAACCAGACGTTTGTAGGAGTTGGTCGAAGGGTTGGTGAAGGCGTTGATGGCCTTGGCGTGCTTGATGATGCCGCCGATGTAGAACAGGCAGGTTTCCGACAGGCCGGCATATTCGTCACCGGCGAAGGTCGGCTTGCCGCCCTTCCAGATCGACTGGTGAACGTGCATGCCCGATCCGTTGTCGCCAAACACCGGCTTGGGCATGAAGGTTGCGGTCTTGCCATAGGCATGAGCGACCTGATGGACGCCGTATTTGTAGATCTGGGTCTTGTCGGCCATGCGGGTCAGCGTGTCGAACACCATGCACAGTTCGTGCTGGGACGAGGCCACTTCATGGTGATGCTTTTCAACAACCAGGCCCATTTCAGCGAGCACGGTGAGCATTTCAGAGCGCATGTCCTGGCAGCTGTCGATGGGAGGCAGCGGGAAATAGCCGCCCTTCATGCGCGGACGGTGGCCCATGTTGCCGGTTTCATAGTCCGTGTCGTCGTTGGACGGCAGTTCGGTCGAATCCAGCTTGAAGCCGGTGTTGTAGGGATCGGCCTTGTACTTTACATCGTCAAAGATGAAGAACTCGGGCTCTGGTCCGATATAGACCGTGTCGCCGAGACCGGACGCCTGGAGATAGGCTTCCGCCTTCTTGGCGGTGGTGCGGGGGTCGCGGCTGTAAGCCTCGCCGCTGATCGGGTCGAGAACGTCGCAGAACACTGCCATGGTTGACTGCGCGAAGAACGGGTCCATGTGCGCGGTTCCGGTATCGGGCATTAGCACCATGTCGGACTCGTTGATGGCTTTCCAGCCGGCAATCGAGGAGCCGTCGAACATGACGCCATCGGCGAACATGTCTTCGTCGACACAAGAGACATCCATCGTCACATGCTGCATCTTGCCCTTCGGGTCGGTGAAGCGCAGATCGACAAACTTGACGTCGTTGTCCTTGATTTGCTTGAGAAGTTCAGTGGCAGTCGTCATTGCGATATTCCCTGTTAGTAAAGACGATGGGTGTGCGGCGGTCCGCCGGACACAGTGGTCAAATGGCGTCGTTGCCTGTTTCACCGGTTCGAATGCGGATGACATCTTCGATGTTGGAAACAAAGATCTTGCCATCGCCGATGCGCCCGGTCTGGGCGGCATTGCGGATTGCCTCGATCGCTGCTTCTGCCGTTTCGTCCGCCAGGACAATCTCGACTTTCACCTTGGGGAGAAAATCAACGACATATTCCGCGCCCCGATACAGCTCGGTATGGCCCTTCTGGCGACCGAAACCCTTGGCCTCGGTGACAGTAATGCCCTGGAGACCAACTTCCTGAAGGGCTTCCTTCACTTCATCAAGCTTGAAGGGCTTGATGATCGCTTCGATCTTTTTCATGAGAACCAATTCTCCGCTCTGTCCTGTGAAAGCAGGTAGCAAGGCGTACGCCGAAACCCACTCACGTTTATCTAAGCACACACCGTGCCACTTTGTTCAAAAACCCCTGCACCGAACCGAAATAATTCAATTCGCTGCGGTAAACCGGCGAAACTCGGTGTCGAATCGACCGGTATCGCCCGCTGCGGTCCGTTTTACGCCAAACAGAAAAAAATTGTTTGGCGCCGTCAGACGAAAGTGATGAATTTTTATGCGGCAACACTTGCACATCAATTCATCATCATGCGCAATTTGTAAACATTTGATCGCGGCAGGCCGTCTTCGTATTCGGTGTTGTCGACGCCAACTTGACCGCTGCGCAGGCTCATGCAACCAAGAAAAATGGCCATTCATGAAACCTTGCTCGTCACGCCTGCCGCCATGGGCATGGTCGACAAAGCGGCGATAGACAGCGGACTTGACGGTTATGCCTTGATGCAGGCCGCCGGCGCCCATGTGGCGGCGGTTTTTCTTGCCAAATATCCCGGGGCCTTGCGCGCGGTTGTCGCCTGCGGACCCGGCAACAATGGCGGCGACGGTCATGTGGCCGCGCGGCTGTTGATGCAAAGCGGGGTGGATGTCGTCCGCTATGGATCCGGACCAAAGCCCGGTGGTGACGCGGAGAAGGCGTTCGCAGTCTGTCCGGGGCAGATGCTGCCACTTGGCGACTGGCAGCCGCAATCCGGCGATGTCATCATCGATGCGCTGTTTGGCGCGGGGCTCGACCGCCCCGTCGGCGCCGACATTGCCCGGTTTATAGGGCTTGCGCGAGATGCGAACACACCGGTCATCGCCGTTGATCTTCCCTCCGGCCTGTCCGGCCGCACCGGCGTGCCCACCGGTGCATGTTTTTGCGCGGCGCATACGGTGACGTTTGCCGCTCTCAAGCCCGGTCATCTGCTGATGCCGGGCAGGGCGCTTTGCGGGCAGGTGCAGCTTTGCGACATCGGAATCCCGTCGCGGCTGATCGTCAGCGCCGAGCCGGTCTGGCGCAATCACTCAGGCCTTTACCGCGATCATCTGCCGCGCCAGGATGCGGCCGGACACAAATACAGCCACGGACATCTGGGCGTGTTCTCCGGGCCGCTGATTTCGGGAGGCGCGGCGCGGATGTCGGCGATGGCGGGGCTCCGCGCCGGGGCAGGCCTGGTGACCATGGCGTCGCCTCCCGGCGCAGTCATGGTCCAGGCAACCCATCTCACGGCCATCATGCAACGATCCATTGCCAATAAGGCCGATCTGGCAGGCTGGCTTGAGGACAAACGGCTTTCCGGCTTTGTCATAGGTCCCGGTTTTGGCGATCTGGAAAAGGCGCGGACGTTCACCGGACAATTGGCTGAAAACGGAGGTCGCGTTGTGCTGGACGCTGACGGGCTGACCGCCTTTGCCCGGGACAGATTTGAGCTTTCGGGGCTTTTTGGTGGAGAAACAAGGCTGGTTGTCACTCCGCATGAGGGTGAGTTTCGCCGGTTGTTCGCGGATTTGGTTGATGATCCGGCTCTGTCCAAGATCGACCGGGCGCGCAGGGCGGCGGAGATCCTCAATGCCGTGGTGGTTTACAAGGGCGCCGATACGGTCATTGCCGCGCCGGATGGACGCTGCGCGGTGAATGCCGATGCGCCGCCATGGCTGGCCACAGCGGGATCCGGTGATGTGTTGTCCGGAATTGTCGGTGGTCTGCTGGCCCAGGCAATGGCGCCGTTCGAAGCGGCTTGCGCCGGTGTGGCGATGCACGCAAAGGCGGCGCTGCGTGCCGGCGAGGGCATGACGGCGGAAGATCTGCTGATGCGGATCAAAAAGGAACAGCAAAGCTGAGCGTCAGACGGAGCTTTGACTGCGAAGGTAGGCTTTCGGCGGCGTTCCCATCATCCGGCAGAACATTGTGGTGAAGGCCGGAACGCTGTCATAGCCGAGATCGAGCGCAACGGCGGTGACGGCTTCGCCGGCGGAAAGCCGCGGCAAGGCCGCCATCAGGCAGGCCTGCTGGCGCCATGTCGAGAGGCTCAACCCGGTTTCGCGGCGAAATATCCGTGTGAAGCTGCGCCGGCTCAGGCCTGCCGCATCGGCCCATTGATCGATGTTGAGATGTGCCGAAGGCCGGGCGACAAAATCCCGGCACAATTCGGCCAGCCGGCGATTGTCGGGAAACGGCAACCCCAACGGGCGTTCCGGCAATCGAGGAATTTCGTGCAGCAAGGCGCCCAAGATGAATTCGCCGCGCGGGTTGCCGGGATCGGCCCGCAGGCACACCGCCTCGACGATGAGGCTACGCATCAGCGGGGTCATGCCGGTCACTTGCAGTTGGTCAGGCAATCCGGCAATTGCTCCAGGCAGGACATAGACCGAATGCATGTCAACGCTGCCGACGGTATCGATGGCATGCCTGACCCCTGCCGGAATCCACAACGCATGATCCCGCGGCATCATCCATCTGCCGGCCCGGGTGGTTACCGTCAGCACGCCGCGGGAAAGATGCAGCAGCTGCGCCCGCCGGTGCTCATGTTCGGCCACATGCTGGCTGGCGTCGTAACGATGAGCGAAGGCCACGGCGGGTTCGTCCACCAGTTCGATGGCAGCATGCCGCTCGGCCCGTTCCCGAGGGGTCTCGATGTAGCTGTCCGCTGCCTGAAGCAACGAGGGATGTATCGACATGATGCTGGCCCAATCGCGTAAGAAATAGACCACAGCACGAAAGCGGGCTTCAGGCAAGCCGTGTATCAATGCGCAGCAGGCGCGCCATACCCGCGTGTGCAGGCTGCAAGGAACAAGTTATGGATGCGATCGGTAAACAGGCCAGCCCGGAAAATCCGGCTCCCGGCGCAGATGCTGCACGCCCGGCCGCAGTTACCAGCGCTTCGGCGACACCGGCAGCCATGTCGGTCATTTTGGCGCTTAGCCTGTGCCATTTCCTCAATGACACGATGCAGTCGATGCTTTCGGCGATCTACCCGATGCTGAAGACCAATTATGCGCTGACATTCGGTCAGATCGGCTTGCTGACATTCACGTTCCAGTTCACCGCGTCGCTGCTGCAGCCGGTCATCGGCGCCTACACCGACAAGCGCCCGATCGGCTATGCGCTGCCTGTCGGCATGGGCTTCACCATGATCGGTCTGTTGCTTCTGGCGGTAGCCGGACATTACTGGCTGCTGTTGGCGGCCGCCTCGCTGGTGGGGCTCGGTTCGGCGGTGTTTCATCCCGAATCCTCGCGCATTGCCCGGCTGGCCTCGGGCGGCAAGCACGGCACAGCGCAGTCGATCTTCCAGCTTGGAGGCAATTTTGGCACGGCCTCGGGGCCGTTGCTGGCAGCCTTCATCGTGGTGCCGGGCGGGCAGGGCAGCGTTGCCTGGTTCTCCCTTGCAGCACTGTGCGGCATGGTAATCCTGACATGGGTCAGCCGCTGGTACGGCAACTATCGCAAGGCCGCCGCCGGCCGTCCGGCGTTGTCGACACTGCTCAATCACAGCCGCAGACGCGTGATCTTCACGCTCATTGTGCTGGCGCTTCTGGTTTTCACCAAGAATATCTACATGGCCAGCTTTACAAGCTACTACACCTTTTATGTCATTGAGAGGTTTGGCGTTTCGGTGCAGGACGCGCAGTTGCTGTTGTTCCTGTTTTTGGGCGCGGCCGCTGTGGGCACCATCGCCGGGGGGCCGATCGGCGATCGGATCGGCACCAAATCGGTGATCTGGGTGTCGATCCTCGGTGTGTTGCCATTCACCCTGATGCTGCCTTATGCCGATCTGTTCTGGACCGGGGTGCTGACGGTAATCATCGGCATGGTGCTGGCCTCGGCGTTTCCGGCCATCGTGGTTTTCGCCCAGGAGATGGTGCCGGGCCGTGTCGGGTTGATTGCCGGCCTGTTCTTCGGCTTCGCCTTCGGCATGGGCGGCATAGCGGCGGCGGTCCTGGGACAGATCGCCGACATCAAGGGCATCGAGTATGTCTACACCATCTGTTCCTATCTGCCGTTCCTCGGGCTTCTGACCATCTTCCTGCCCAGGCAAGCACGTGCGATATAGGGCGAATAGGGTTCATGGGAAGTCCCGGGTTGCGTGACGCAACTGGCCAGCCGGAGAGACAGGGCTGTTCTCTTCCGGCCGGCCATCTCCCGGACCGTCGCTCGCGGTCCGCGAGATTTGCAATCAGGAGCCGATCCTGATTCTCCGGCCCCTGGCTTCCTGTCCCGGTTTCTTCGGCAGGGTCACCTTGAGGATGCCCTTGTCGAATTTCGCATCGATCGCCTCCTGATCGACCCGGTCGGGTATCGGGAACGAGCGCAGGAACGAGCCGTAATTCCGCTCGGTGACGACACTGTCATCCTGCTTGGAGTCATGCGAGACAGTCTTCTCGCCCTTCAACATCAGCATGCCATCGGAAATTGACAGATCCACCTCCTCCTCCGACATGCCGGGAAGTTCCGCGGTAAGCGTGATCGCCTTGTCGTTTTCAGTGATGTCGATGGCAGGGCGCACCGCGCCGGCGGTCATCAGCGAGGGAAATCCGGTCGCGGCGGCTGCGGAGGTATCGTCTCCGAAGAAACGTTGAATCATCGCATCCATCTCCGCGCCAAAATCGTCGAACAATCCGGATGGCCGGAACGGCGGAAGTTTCTCGTTCGGGTTTGTCATGATGTTCTCCGTTCAGCCTGAAATTCGAGGATGTCAGTTGCCAAGCCTGCTTCCATTGACTTATGTCAAAACTTGATCAGGTCATGCGACAATTGCCGATCCGGCCTGTGGAACCCAGCTGGCCATCTACTTGCTTGACGAACGCCGCCGCACAACGCCCAATGCGACTGGCGGGCAGAACCTGATTGCTTCGCTGTGAAACCGATGGAGCCGGCCGAGTGAGATTTTTCTACAATTCGCTGATGGACTATCTGGCCGAACGGCTTTGGCTGAGACCGGCGCTTTTCGGGGTGATCGCCGTGCTTGTTGTGGCAGTGGCGATGACTGTCGATCAGCTGTTCATGTTGCCTTTTGCTTTCAATATCGAACCGGAAACCATCCGCGGTCTTCTGACCATCATGGCGTCGGCCATGCTCACGGTCGCAACGTTCGCGGTCTCGGTGATGCTGGCGGCCTATGTGGCGGCGATTTCCGCAAGCACGCCACGGGCTTTCTCGATTGTCGTGGCGGATTCGACTTCGAAACAGGCGATTTCAACCTTTATCGGCGCTTTCACCTTTTCGGTGGTCGGACTTATCGGGTTGAATGTCGGCTTTATCCAGTCCAGCGGGCGTATCGTGCTGTTCTTCGCAACACTCTGTGTGTTCGCGGTGGTGGTCGGGACCTTGATCTACTGGATAGATCACGTCGCCCGGATCAGCACGGTCTCGTCAACCATCGACAAGGTGCAGATCCGCGCCAGGGAAATGCTGACCCGGCACCTTATCCATCCCGGTCACGGCGGAACGCCGGTTTTCGCCAATGCGCAACCATCCGAGCGCGCCCTGGCGGTCCTCTCCCGGTTCACCGGAACGGTTCAATTCATTGATGTTGACGCCTTGTCGGATCTTGCCAGCGAGATTGAAGTCACGGTGCATGTGGCGGTGCGGCTTGGCGACCTTGTCGGTCAGGGCACCGAGATTGCCTGGATTTATGACGGTCCCTTGGAGGCCATCGACGATGCGGCAAAGCGACGGATCAGCGGCGCGATCCGGGTCGGCCAAAGCCGTCATCGCAGCGAGGATCCGGTTCTTGCCTTGAAGACCCTGTCGGAAATCGGTGACCGCGCGCTGTCGCCCGGCATCAATGATCCGGGTACGGCCAATGACATTCTCGATGCGCTCGTACAGGTGTTTTCGGCAGCGGCGGAGGCTAGCCAGGATGCGGGAACCTCGTCGCAGCATCCGCGTGTGCTGGTGCCGATCGTCGATCCCGAGGCGGTTCTGACCGCGGCATTCGAACAGATTGCACGCGACGGGGCCGGCTTTGTCGAAGTTGCCGTGCATCTGCAGCACGCGCTCTCGGTGATCTCGAACTGCCTGCCTGCGGCATGGGCGGATCCGTTGCGGGTACAGTCGGCGCGGGCACTTGAGCGCGCGAAAGCTGCCCTCGATCACCCGTATGATCTCAGCCGGGTCGAGGCCGCGGCGAAACTGGCGGCAACCTGAGATCGCCGGGGGGCTGTTCGCCTCTGGCCACGCCCCCAGCGCGATCTCAGACCAGGTGCTGCAGCGCCATGGCGCCGTGCGGTGCGTTGACCTTGCCGCCGGTGATGAAGAAGGCAAAGACATCGCGCGGCAGGTTCGGCGCCGTCCGCCCGGGCGCAACCAGTGGCAGGTCCCCGGGCACGCCGCCGTCGGCATAGGTCTTGAACCGTTCAGCCCATTGCCCGATTTGTTCCGGCGGATAACAGGTCGGTGTCTCGTCCGTGCCTCTTTGCAGCCGGGCATAGATAAAATCGGCGGTCGGATCGGCAAACATCGGATAGTCGTCATGGTCGGCGACAACCGCGGCGACATCGTACTTGGCCAGCAACTCGATGAATTCCGGGACCTGGAACGAGGCATGACGCGGCTCGACCACATGGCGCAACGCGATGCCGTCCTGGGTTTTTGGCAACAGCTTCAGAAACGCCTCGAAGTCCTCCGGCTCGAATGTTTTCGTCGCCATGAACTGCCACAGGATCGGCCCGAGCCGGTCGCCGAGTTCGGTGATGCCCTGGGTGAGAAACTTCTCGATCGACGTCGCGGCTTCGGCCAGCACCTTGCGATTGGTGCAATAGCGGCTGGCCTTCAGCGAAAACACAAAGCCGTCAGGAACCTCGGAAGCCCATTTGGCAAAGGTCGCCGGTTTCTGGCTGCCATAATAGGTGCCGTTGACCTCGATGGCGCGCAGCTGGCTGCCCGCATATTGCAAATGCTTGGTCTTGGGCAGTTTTGCCGGGTAGAAACTCTCGTTCCAGGCATCAAACACCCAGCCGCCAATGCCGGCGCGGATGGTTCCAGTATCTGTCATCGTCCAGTCCTCGCCATTCCGAAAGTTTTATCGAGCGTTCCTGCCGCCGCTTCCACCCGTTTGCCCGGCCGCCCTTCCAGCAGGTCGCTGAGGAAATGGCCGGTGTAGCTGCGTGCCATCTCAACGACCGCCTCGGGTGTGCCTTCGGCGACGATCTCGCCGCCTCTGCTCATGCCACCTTGGTCAACTCGAAAATTTCCCCGTAACAGGCCGCAGCCGGGATGTCGCGACGCCTCAGCGCGCGGCGAACTTCGTCAAGCTTGAGCGCGTCCTCGGCGGAAAGATAGGGGCCCCAATTGGTCGGGTCGTCGGACTCGTAAATCAGCGTGACGGGTACTTTGGCGATATAGCCGCTTTCTTCAACGAGCTGCGTCACCTGCTCAGACCTTGCGCCGGATGGTGAATTGCTCATCCCACTTCTCCTTGTCAGGCAGATAAACCGTCACCAGGACGGCATGGACTGCATTTTGATGAATCATACCCCAAACAGCGTGGACCGGACCAGACCGCAATTCGTGCTTCGCAAGCAGCGACCGCCCCATCCGGTTATCTTCGTATGTTTCGACAACCGACCACGTCGGAACGCTGGTCAGGATGTCCGACAGCAGCATGCCCCGTTCATCCACTTGCCCTTAAGCATGATCGGAAACCCTGAACCTGTCACTTGCGATACGCTGGCGTATGGCTTCGGCGAGGTCGCTCATTGCTCACTCCGCCGCTTCCACCCGTTTGCCCGGACGCCGTTCCAGCAGGTCGCTGAGGAACTGGCCGGTGTAGCTGCGTTCCACCTTGACGATGTCCTCGGGCGTGCCTTCGGCGACGATCTCGCCGCCGCCGTCGCCTCCTTCGGGGCCGAGGTCGATGACCCAGTCGGCGGTCTTGATGACTTCGAGATTGTGCTCGATCACCACCACCGAATTGCCCTGGTCGACCAGTTCATGCAGCACTTCCAGGAGCTTGGCCACATCGTGGAAATGCAGACCCGTGGTCGGTTCGTCGAGAATGTAGAGCGTGCGGCCGGTGGAGCGCTTGGACAGCTCCTTGGCCAGCTTGACGCGCTGCGCCTCGCCTCCCGACAGCGTGGTGGCCTGCTGGCCGACCTTGATATAGCCCAGCCCCACACCGGCCAGCGCCTGCAGCTTGTCGCGCACGGCGGGGACGGCGGCGAAGAACTCGACGCCTTCCTCCACCGTCATGTCGAGCACATCGGCGATCGATTTCTGCTTGAAGGTGACGTCCAGGGTTTCGCGGTTGTAACGCTTGCCGCCGCAGACGTCGCAGGTGACATAGACATCGGGCAGGAAGTGCATCTCGATCTTGATGACGCCGTCACCCTGGCAGGCTTCGCAGCGTCCGCCCTTGACGTTGAACGAGAACCGCCCCGGCTGATAGCCGCGCGCCTTGGATTCGGGCAGGCCGGCGAACCAGTCGCGGATCGGCGTAAACGCGCCGGTGTAGGTGGCCGGGTTGGAGCGTGGCGTGCGGCCGATCGGCGACTGGTCGATGTCGATCACCTTGTCGATGTGTTCGAAGCCGTCGATCCGGTCGTGATCGGCGGGGTTTTCGCGCGATCCCATCACCCGCCGCGCGGCGGCCTTGTACAGAGTCTCGATCAGGAAGGTCGACTTGCCGCCGCCCGATACGCCGGTGACCGCGGTGAACAGGCCGAGCGGGATCGAGGCGGAAACGTTCTTGAGATTGTTGCCGCGCGCGCCGATGACCTTGAGTTCCTTCTTCTTGTTGGCTTTGCGGCGCTGCGCCGGAACGGCGACTTCGAGTTCGCCCGAAAGATATTTGCCGGTGATCGAGCGCGGATTGGCCATGATGTCGCCGGGCGTGCCCTTGGCGATGATCTCGCCGCCGTGAATGCCGGCATAGGGTCCGATGTCGACCACGTAGTCGGCGGTGCGGATGGCGTCCTCGTCATGCTCGACCACGATCACCGTGTTGCCGATGTCGCGCAGATGCTTGAGTGTTTCGAGAAGCCGCGCATTGTCGCGCTGGTGCAGGCCGATGGAGGGTTCGTCAAGCACGTAGAGCACGCCGGTCAGTCCCGAGCCGATCTGCGAGGCGAGCCGGATGCGCTGGCTTTCGCCGCCCGACAACGAGCCGGAATTGCGCGACAGCGTCAGATAGTCGAGCCCCACGTCATTGAGGAATTTCAGCCGGTCGCGGATTTCCTTGAGAATCCGGACGGCGATCTCGTTCTGCTTGGCGGTGAGGCGGGCGGGAAGATCCTCGAACCATTCGCCGGCAACCCGGATGGAGAGTTCGGTGACTTCGCCGATATGACAGCCGTCGATCTTGACCGCGCGCGCCTCGGGCTTGAGCCGGTAGCCGTCGCAGGCCGGGCAGGGGGCGTTGGACATGTAGCGCTCGATTTCCTCGCGCGCCCAGGCGCTGTCGGTTTCCTTCCAGCGCCGTTCGAGATTTGGAATGATGCCCTCGAAGGTCTTCGAGGTGGTGTAGGAGCGCAGGCCGTCATCATATTTGAAGGCAACCTTGTCCTGGGTTCCGCGCAGGATCGCGGCCTGCGCCTTGGTCGGCAGATCGCCCCAGCGGTCACCCAGCTTGAACCCGAAATGCTTGCCCAGCGCCTCCAGCGTCTGGGTGTAATAGGGCGAACTGGATTTGGCCCAGGGCGCCACCGCGCCGCCACGCAAGGTCAGGTGCGGTTCGGGGATGATCAGCGCTTCGTCGATTGTCTTCTGGGTTCCCAGTCCATCGCAGATCGGGCAGGCGCCGTGCGGATTGTTGAAGGAAAACAGCCGCGGCTCGATCTCGGAAATGGTGAAGCCCGAGACCGGGCAGGCGAATTTCTCCGAAAACAGCACGCGTTCATGGGTTTCGTTGAGCGACTTGTTGGCCGACCCTCCGGCCGAGGTTTCGGCTTCCGGCAACGGCTTGTCGGCGAATTCGGCAATCGCCAGCCCGTCGGCAAGCCGCAAACAGGTTTCCAGGCTGTCAGCCAGCCGGGCCGAGATGTCGGGGCGGACGACAATGCGGTCGACGACGATGTCGATGTCGTGCTTGTATTTCTTGTCGAGCGTCGGCGCGTCGGCGATCTCGTAATACTGGCCGTCGATCTTGACCCGCTGAAAGCCCTTTTTCATGAACTCGGCGAGTTCCTTGCGGTATTCGCCCTTGCGGCCGCGCACCACCGGGGCCAGCACATACAGCCGTGTGCCTTCCTCCAGCGCCAGCACCCGGTCAACCATCTGGCTGATGGTCTGGCTTTCGATCGGCAGGCCGGTGGCGGGCGAATAGGGCACGCCGACGCGGGCAAACAACAGCCGCATGTAATCGTAGATTTCGGTCACGGTTCCGACGGTGGAACGCGGGTTGCGGCTGGTGGTCTTCTGCTCGATGGAGATCGCCGGCGACAGCCCGTCGATCTGGTCGACATCGGGCTTCTGCATCATCTCGAGAAACTGCCGGGCATAGGCCGACAGGCTTTCGACATAGCGCCGCTGTCCCTCTGCATAGATGGTGTCGAACGCCAGCGAGGATTTGCCCGATCCCGAAAGGCCGGTCATGACGATCAGGCTGTTGCGAGGCAAGTCGAGATCGACATTCTTGAGATTGTGCTCGCGTGCACCGCGAATGGTGATGGATTTCAGTTCAGTCATGACGCCGCCGCTTTACCGTGAAACATCCGCCGCGCTGCCGAACGCGCCCGGATCGCTCAATTGCCTGTTGGCTTCTCAGGGCCGATTTCGCCTTTGAAGCATATGATAGCATCCCGAAGTCTGCGCTGCCCTCGAGAACGCCGGGCTATGGAAGAGGTTCCGGGGTGCGGACCAGATCCATACATAAGCACCTCATGCGCATTGTCGAGACGCCGAATGACCGGTTGCTTGTGTGAAAACCGAATCTCTTGACAGAAACTGACATGAATACTAGAACAAATAAAGAACAAAAAAGGCTTGTGGATTGTGCTCGCCCGGGCAGCGGCCAGCGGGGCGATCCTGTAAGGTGAGACCAGGATTTATCGGGGCGGCGGAAAGCCGCCTGAAGTGTTGGAAGGTGAAACATCATGGCGGGCAGCGTCAACAAAGTCATTCTGGTTGGCAATCTGGGCGCGGATCCGGAAATCCGGCGCACGCAGGACGGTCGGCCGATCGCCAACCTGTCGGTTGCGACCTCGGACAGCTGGCGTGACAAGAACACCGGCGAGCGCCGCGAAAAGACCGAATGGCATCGCGTGGTGATCTTCAATGAAGGCCTGTGCAAGATCGCGGAAAACTACCTCAAGAAGGGCTCCAAGGTCTATCTCGAAGGCCAGTTGCAGACCCGCAAATGGACCGACCAGTCCGGTCAGGACAAATATTCCACCGAAGTGGTGCTGCAGGGCTTCAATGGCAATCTGACCATGCTCGACGGTCGCAGCGAAGGCAGTGGCGGTGGTGGTGGCCGCGGCGGTGATTTCGGCGGTGGCGGCGGAGACTTTGGCGGCGGATCATCATCGGGCGGCGACCGTGGCGGATCCAGTGGTGGATTTGGCGGCGGTGCTGGCAGTTCGTCGCGTGATCTCGACGACGATATCCCGTTCTGAGATCGGCCGGCCTTGACCGCTGACGTCGCCTGTTGCCGTCATAACAGGAGATATAGGCATGGCATCGCACAGTGATGTTCTGGAACTTGGACCCGGGGAAGGCCGTCACTATGCGCTCGGCCGGATGCAGGCTGTGTTCAAGGCGGACCAGGGCGAGAGCGGTGAACGCTATGCGATCTCGGAATGGTGGCTGGAGCCGCACTGCACAGGAGCCGGAGCGCATCTCCACGAGGCCAATGAGGAAATCTTCTATGTGCTGGAGGGCACCGCCTGGTTTCTCGTCGGCGATGAATGGCGGAGCCTGTCGAAGGGCAGCTTTCTGCGCATTCCCGCCGGGGTCATGCATGATTTCGAAAACCGCAGCGATGCTCCGGTCGGGCTGTTGAACATGTTCATGCCCGGCGGTTTCGAACAGGCAATGCCGGACATCGTCAAATGGTTTGAGGAAAATCCGCAGCGATCGGCGTGATCGCTTTCAAGCTGAAACAGGTGAACCGGATCCGGCATCGTTCCGGTTCCATCAAGGCAAATGCCCTGCGGGGCGCAGGAGAGCGGTTTGCGTCAGTCCATCACCCATGTAGCGCTGGTCGTTCGTGACTATGACGAGGCGATCGCGTTCTATTGCGGTGTGCTCGGCTTCGATCTGCTGGAAGACACCGACCAGCCCGAGCAGGCCAAGCGCTGGGTGGTGGTGCGGCCCAAGGGCGGGCAGGGCGCCTCGATCGTGCTGGCCCGCGCCTCCAGGCCGGAACAGCAGCCTTTTGTCGGCAATCAAACCGGCGGGCGGGTGTTCATGTTTCTCAACACCGATGATTTTTGGCGCGATTACAACAGGTTGCTGGCTGAGAACGTCGAATTTGTCCGCGAACCCGCCACCCATGACTACGGCACCGTGGCGGTTTTCAGGGACATTTACGGCAATTTGTGGGACCTGTTGCAACTGACGCCTGGTCATCCCGCCGCCAGCTGAACCGGTTGCCGGTCTCCCCCCGGCGGTGTGCTGCCCGACGCAATCGTAACTGGTCGTGCAGCCAGATCGAGGAAAGGATCGTTTCATGTTTTCAAAATTGTCTGTGCTGTGGCGCCATTGTGCCCTTGCCACGGGACTGGCCGGCGGCCTGCTCACAACCGTTCCCGCCCATGCCGGAATGGCCGACGTGGTGGCTGCCAGCTACACCCAGGCTGCCGACGGCAGCTATCGCTTTGAAGTCACCGTGCGCCATGCCGACGATGGCTGGGAGCATTACGCCGACAGCTGGCAGGTGATCGGACCGGATGGACATGTTCTGGGTGAACGGGTGCTGGCGCATCCGCATGACACCGAACAGCCGTTTACCCGCAGCCAGTCGGGCATTGTCATTCCCGCCGGCGTCAAGCGGGTGGTGGTTCGTGCCCATGACAAGAAGCACGGCTGGGGCGGCGCGGAAGTGACCGTGGTGATCCGGGAGTAGCGGCGCGGCGGTCAGCCGGTCGTCAACCTGACGCAGACCCTGTCTCCGCTGGTGATGGATTGAGCTTTGCGCACCAAGGCCTTGACCGGCAGGAAATAGCATCCCGACGCCTTGTCCGGAAACAGCGATGTGTCGAACCGGGTCGCTCCGATCTCGGCGCGGACCCGGATCGAACCGAAGCCGTTGGTCTTGCCGGCGAAGAAGCGGATCTCATGCGAGATTTCAGCCGGAACGGTGATGAAATGCCAGGACGCCTTTTCGCCGTGATAGAGCCAGAGGCTGGCGTCGAAGCTGTGGGTCTGTTCAGGTTGCACCGGTACCTCCCGTCAACCGGCGATGAACGCCTGCTTGATCCCGTCAACGACGAACTGCACCGAGAGTGCCGCCAGAATGACGCCCAGCAGCCGGGTCAGGATGGTTCGTCCGGTGTCGCCCAGAAACTGGTCGATCCGTTCGGCAATCACCAGAAAGGCAAACAGGACCACAGAAGCGGCGAGGATGACGCCGATCAGCCCGGCGCGCTCGACCGGAGCGTAAAACGATCCGGCGAGAAGAATCACCGCCGAGATCGCGCCCGGTCCGGCAATCAGCGGAATGGCCAGCGGAAACACCGCGACATTGGAAATGTGGTCCTTGGTGATTGCCCGTTCGGCGCTTTTTTCCTGGCGCTCGTGGCGCTTTTCGAAAATCATCTCGAACGCGATCCAGAACAGCAATATGCCGCCGGCGATGCGGAAGGCGCCAAGCGAGATCCCGAGCAGGCTCAACAGGCTGGCGCCGGCAATGGCGAAAACGGCGAGAATGCCTGCGGCGGTGATGGTGCCGCGCAAGGCGACCTGGATGCGCTGGCTGCGGGTCATGCCGGTGGTCAGCCCGAGAAAGATGGCAGCCAGTCCCGGCGGGTCGAACATCACGATGATGGTGACGAAGGCATTCACGATCAGATCGACATTCATGGCGAACTCCCCGGGGGCTGAATTACAGCTCTTTTACCCTGCCTACGACAGCTGAGCGGCGAGCGGAACCCCCGGACTGGGCGGCAACGGTGGAGAAAGTGACCGGACACGCCGAATTCACCGTCGAAAATTGGCGACAGCAGTGGCTTTCGGCTATAACGCACAAATGATTCCATCCAATTTTCGTGGACCGCTTTGACAGACCAGAACAAACCCTCCGGACCGCTGACGCCAGGCATCGAGCCGGTTTCGATTATCGAGGAAATGCAGCGTTCCTATCTCGATTACGCCATGAGCGTGATTGTCAGCCGGGCGCTGCCGGATGTGCGTGACGGGCTCAAGCCCGTGCATCGCCGGATTCTCTACGCCATGCATGAAGGCGGTTACCACTGGAACCGCAAATATGTGAAATCGTCCCGCATCGTCGGCGACGTGATGGGTAAATATCACCCGCACGGTGACCAGTCGATCTACGACGCCATGGTGCGCATGGCGCAGCACTGGTCGATGAGCGCGATGCTGGTCGACGGGCAGGGCAATTTCGGCTCGATCGACGGCGATCCGCCTGCCGCGATGCGGTATACGGAATCCCGCCTGGCCAAGCTGTCGCACGAACTGCTGGAAGACATCGACAAGGATACGGTCGATTTCCAGGAAACCTATGATTCGTCGGGCAGCGAGCCCAAGGTCATTCCGGCGCGGTTCCCCAACCTTCTGGTCAACGGCGCCGGCGGTATTGCGGTCGGCATGGCCACCAACATTCCGCCGCACAATCTGGTCGAGGTGATCAACGGCTGCATTGCCATCATGGACAATCCGGCGATTGACCTGATCGAACTGATGAGCATCATTCCTGGCCCGGATTTCCCGACCGCGGGCATCATCCTGGGCCAGGCCGGCATCCGCCAGGCGTTCGAGACCGGACGCGGCTCGGTGATGATGCGCGGCAAGGTTCATGTCGAGCCGATGCGCAACGACCGTGAAGCCATCATCATCACCGAAGTTCCCTATCAGGTGAACAAGGCGACGATGATCGAGAAGATGGCGGAACTGGTGCGCGACAAGCGCATCGAGGGCATTTCCGACCTGCGTGACGAATCCGACCGCCAGGGCTACCGGGTGGTGATCGAACTCAAGCGCGATGCGGTCGCCGATGTGATCATCAACCAGCTCTACCGCTACACGCCGCTGCAGTCCTCCTTCGGGGTCAACATGGTGGCGCTCAACGGCGGCAAGCCTGAGCTGATGAACCTGATCGACATGCTCAAGGCCTTCGTGTCATTCCGCGAGGATGTGATCACGCGGCGCACCAAATACCTGCTGCGCAAGGCACGCGAGCGGGCGCATGTGCTGGTTGGCCTGGCAATCGCCGTCGCCAATATCGACGAAGTCATCGCGCTGATCCGCAAGGCGCCGGATCCGGCAACCGCGCGCGAGCAATTGATGACCCGGCGCTGGCCGGCGATGGATGTTGAATCGCTGATCCGGCTGATTGACGATCCGCGCCACAAGATCAACGAGGACGGCACCTACAATCTGTCCGAGGAACAGGCGCGCGCCATTCTCGAACTGCGTCTGGCCCGCCTGACCGCGCTCGGCCGTGATGAAATCGGCGATGAACTCGGCAAGATCGGCGATGAAATCAAGGACTACCTCGAAATTCTCGGCTCGCGCGTGCGGGTTCAACAGATCGTCAAGGACGAGCTTGTCGCCGTGCGCGACGAATTCGGCATCCCGCGCCGCACCCAGATCACCGAAGGTGGCGCGGACATGGACGACGAGGATCTGATCGCGCGAGAAGACATGGTGGTCACCGTGTCGCACTCGGGCTACATCAAGCGGGTTCCGCTCGCCACCTACCGGGCGCAGCGGCGTGGCGGCAAGGGCCGCTCGGGCATGTCGACCAAGGACGAGGATTTCGTCACGCGGCTGTTCGTGGTCAACACCCACACGCCGGTGCTGTTCTTCTCGTCACGCGGCATCGTCTACAAGGAAAAGGTCTGGCGCCTGCCCATCGGCACGCCAACCTCGCGCGGCAAGGCGCTGATCAACATGCTGCCTCTGGAAAAGGGCGAGCGCATCACCTCGATCATGCCTTTGCCCGAGGACGAGAGCAGCTGGGCCGAACTCGACGTGATGTTCGCCACCACGCGCGGCACCGTGCGGCGCAACAAGCTCAGCGATTTCGTCCAGGTCAACCGCAACGGCAAGATCGCCATGAAGCTCGACAGCGATGGCGACGAGATCCTCAATGTCGAGACCTGCAACGAGCTCAATGACGTGCTGCTGACCACGGCGCTGGGCCAGTGCATCCGCTTCTCGGTCGATGATGTGCGTGTCTTCGCCGGCCGCAATTCGGTCGGCGTGCGCGGCATATCGCTGGCCAAGGGCGATTCGATCATCTCGATGACCATCGTTCATCACGTCGACGCCGATGCTTCCGAACGTGCTGCCTATCTCAAGCGCGTGGTGGCCGAACGGCGTGCGGCAAGCGGCGACGAGGCGGAAGTCGAGGATGTGGCGCTGGTCGGCGAAGAGGCTGGCGAGGCCGGCGATCTCTCCGATGAGCGCTACGCCGAACTCAAGGCGCGCGAGCAGTATATCCTGACGGTCTCCGAAAAGGGCTACGGCAAGCGCTCGTCGAGCTACGAGTTCCGGATTTCGGGTCGCGGCGGCAAGGGCATCCGCGCCACCGATACCTCCAAGACCAGCGAAATCGGCCCGCTTGTGGCAGCCTTCCCGGTCGAGGATGGCGATCAGATCATGATGGTGTCCGACGGCGGCCAGGTCATCCGGGTTCCGGTGCATGGCATCCGCATGGCAAGCCGGGCCACCAAGGGCGTTACCATCTTCTCGACCGCCAGGGACGAGCGGGTGGTTTCGGTCGACCGGATCAGCGAACCGGAGCATGACGAGGAACTGGACGAGGACGGCAACGTGATCCCGGTCGAAGACGCTGCGGCGCCGGAATCGGATGTGTCCGGCGCGGTTGCTCCAGAGGCTGACGATACACCGCCAGACGCCTGACAGGCCTTCAAGTCTGACTTCAAGAAACCGGGGAGAGATCCCCGGTTTTTTTATGGGGTGCAGCGAATGGCAGGAGGGGGATAATTGGGAGCGGGCTTTTGCAGCGAGTTGAATGAATAACTGTAATGGGGCGGGGAAGAGGCTGTCGAGGATAAGGCATCGGAAGGGCGGCTTCGCACCAGAAGCGGCCATCATTGGCTACAAATATGCAAATCTCATCAACACCTGGCGGTCAGCTCTCTCCTGTTGGAGTAATTCTGTTTTGCTTGTACCAAACTGCAGCACCCGGTAACCCTTCACTCCATGGCTAGAGATCGCAAACAGGGCAAGAAGGCGAACAAGAAAAAGCAGGATCCAGGATTTGAATTCAGCACCCTTAGCATTCCCCCAGAACACCACGCAGAATTCAAGGCAGCGATGCTGGAGGCAGCGCGCGCCGGCGTTGCGGAATTCCCCGGCATGCTCAAGACCGTGAAGGAGCAACTGACCAGCCACGACCCCCTTGGAATCGTGGCATCGTATGCGGCCTACGGCCTGCGTTCATACGTGTCCGATTCCGGTGTTGAGCAACAGAAGGGAGTGCAGGTTCTCCAACATCACGCAGAGCTGCTGCAGGCGATTGCGCTCAGTATCCCTCTCGACCAGTGGGGCGACAAGCCGATCATTCCACCTGTCATGCAGAGGGTGTTCGACACCGTCCCCAAATTGACAGAGGCCTTTCAGTTCCAGCACTTGCTAAAAGGTGACGAGGTCACCGACGAGACCCTGAAGCTTATGCGCTCACTCCAGGGGCGCATAAGCATGCATACCCACGGGGTGCGGAACTGGGGCTATTTCAGCGATGTGGTCGGCCTCTCAAAGGAACTGTTCAGTACACTCGATCCCGCATTCCGCGCGCATTTCGACTTTGCCGCCAGCGACCTCGTGGAAATTCTGCGCGTCATAGTCGCCGAGTTCGAGCGGCGGCAGTCCGAGCACTTCAATACCCTCAAGAAAGTCTACACCGGCAAAAACCCGCGCCAGATGGTACGGCACTACTTCAAATACGTGCCGGGCCTCCAGGGTACACCGGAAGAGTTTGTTGCAGCCATGCCGGGCATTGACCGCAAGGGAATGATGGTAATGATCATGTCGCATTTCGACCTGCGACTGGCTGAACGCGCGACTTTCACCGCAGCGGACCTTGCAGCCCTGACAGACTTTCCCGAAGGCGAAATCACGGCCGCCCTCCAGGCCATTGCACTAAAGCCGGGAGACCTGGGCGATGCGAAGGCCGAGTATCTGTTCCTCGGCAATCCCGTCTGGGAACGGCCGGTGGTTGATCTGGGTGAGTTCTTCTTCATCCCCATCCCACAGATGGCGTTCAGCCATATCCACCGCATTATGGACCGCCTGTGCGCTGAGGCTGGGCTGAAAGACCGGCTGTCTGAGATTCGGTCACGCTTCCTCGAAAACAAGCTCGAGGAGACTTTCCGCCATGCGCTCCCCGGCGCGGATATCTGGTCCTCGGTGAAATGGACTGCCGGGGACCAGCAGTTCGAAACCGACCTCCTCGTGGTCATCGACCGAACAGTCGTCATCGCCGAGGCGAAGTCTAATCGCCTTACGCCGGAAGGCCTGCGTGGTGCGCCGGACCGCGTCCGCCGCCATGTCACCGACATGGTGCTTGCTCCTTCGCTCCAGTCCGCGCGCCTAGCTCAGCTCATCGAATATGCCCGACGCGGTGACCCTACTGCGATCCAAGTTATGAAAGAGACGAATCTTGACCACGGCCGGATTGATCGTGTCATCCGCTTGTCGGTCACGCTTGACGACCTCTCGGTCCTGACCTCGGCTGAGGCGGACTTTAAGGCGGTCGGATGGGTTCCGGCGGACCATGATCTAGCGCCCACGATCCTCATCTCGGATCTCGGCTGCATTACCCACATCCTCGATAACCCTCTGCAGGTCCTACACTACTTGGCCGAACGATCGTTTTTCCAGAAGGCCTTCGATCTGCTAGGAGACGAATTAGATTTTTTGGGGCTCTACCTCGTGACAGGGTTCAACCTAGCGGCCATACAGCAAAAGGGCATGCGATTCGTGCCCTCCGGCATGTCGTCGCCGCTGGACCGCTACTACAATAGCAGGGACGCTGGTATTAAAGTCCAGAAGCCGAAGATGAGTCTGCGGCCCACTTTTTCACAGATCATCGCCAATTTGGCTAATAGGCGCCCCCCAGGTTGGACCACTATCGGCCTGCACCTGCTTGCTTGCGCAGATCCAGCCGAGCAGGCATTGGTCGAACGGAAGCTAAAGGACCTGCGCGGCATGGTCCGCAAAAATTTCCGCAACCCGCATCACTTAAACTCGCTGCAAATTCAGCCGCCCGAAGACCGCAAGGCATGCGTGATGTTCTTCCTGTTCCCAGACGTGATGCGCGCTAGTATGCGCGAGGACATGGAACAGTTGGCGGCAGAAGTTCTCGAAGGTGGTAAGGTGGAAGCCTGCGTTGTATTCGGTCGCAGTATCGACCAGTGGGACAGGCCCTACGTGGCTGTACTTCTGGTCCATGCCGATCCCGCCAAGACTTGATCAAGAGGCGGGCTTGGAAGGCAAAAGTCTTGGAACTCCTCCTCTGACAGAGCGTCACTGAAGCGGAACAGCATCTCATTTGCAGGGGTACCGGAGTGTTCTGGGGCCAACCCGGAGGCCCGGCAGACATTCGCCGACAAAGTGTCAAATGACCGAAATGGGGCGCAAAGCGGTTCCATATTCTGCGCAAAGCCCTCCGGCAATTGAACGCGAACGTGGCCTGTTCTTTCCTGCCACAATCTGGCAGCATAAGTTGCTACACTCACCCATCGCCACCGTCCCCGGAGCCAGATTTGTCCCGCGCCGCGCGTCTTCTTGATCTCTTGCAAGCCTTCCGGCGCTACAAGCGGCCGGTCAGTGGCGCGGTGCTGGCCGAGGAGCTGGGCGTGTCGCTCAGGACCATATACCGCGATATCGATGCGCTGAAGGCGCAAGGGGCCGCGATCGACGGGGAGGCGGGCGTCGGTTTCGTGCTCAAGCCCGGCTTCATGCTGCCGCCGCTGATGTTTTCCGAGGAGGAACTCGAGGCGCTGGTGCTCGGCTCGCGCTGGGTGGCCGAGCGGGCGGACCAGCCGCTCGGCGCCGCGGCGCTCAACGCACTCGCCAAGATCGCCGCCGTGCTGCCCGATGACCTCAAGGCCGGACTGGACGAATCCACCTTGCTGATCGGCCCGGGCGCGGCGCTTGCGGCGGGGGAAAGCGAATTGCCATTGATCCGCGAAGCCATCCGCAATCAGCGAAAGCTCACCATCTCCTATGCCGACGTCAATGGCGCGCCCAGCCAGCGCACCATCTGGCCGATTGCTCTGGCGTTTTTCGACAGAACCCGGGTGGTCGTCGCCTGGTGCGAATTGCGAAAGGATTTCCGTCACTTCCGGGCTGACAGGATTGTCCGGCTGAGCATCGAGCCGGCGCGTTATCCGCAGCGACGCGCGGCGCTGATGAAACAATGGCAGGCCAGGGAAGGCATTCACCTGCGCTCCGGGTCGAGGCAGTAGGTTGAACTACTGCTGACAATATCTGGTAGTGTCTCAGTTTGAAATCTGCCCTGATTGACAGCTATCGAATCCCGTCGCGAATTCCTATATGCTTACCGGAAAGCATAGGAGGCGATATGAGGACTCGAAAAGCGGAACGCACTTGCAAGTGCGGCGCTGTCTACGAACGGACAGAGCAGAGCATTCCGGCTCGGGACATTGAAGATTTTTCCTGCGAAGTGTGTGGCGGCGAATTAGAGCACTTTAGCGGAGCCGCCGTCGTGAGTTACAGACTTATCAGGAGGCCTGATGCCAACCGGACCTAAAGGACAGAAGCGCCCCGCCGATGTGATCGGCAACGCTGTACGCATTGCGCAGATCGCCACTGGCGAGATTGAAGACGATGTGCCCGACGATGGCAAAGACCCGAACGCCAAGGCTCTTGGCGCGAAGGGTGGCCGCAAGCGTGCGGAGAACATGACACCGGAGCGGCGGAAAGAAATTGCGCAGAAGGCGGCGGCTAAGCGGTGGGAACGGGGCTAGCTTCTCTTACTTGCATTTTCAGTAGTATATTGGCTCTCTCTGAGCCAATTTTTAGCTTTATTGTTAGGGTGCATGGTTTTTCGAACATGACTGGAATAGGGAATGTGGCGAAAGCTGAACCAACTTTTTCTATCGTAAATTTTGCCCTTCCCTCCATTATTCGTTCCTTGTCAGCAAATGCCGAAATTACGATTTCGTGAGATTTGGCTTCGTTTGCTTTGAATCGTACTACTGCATTTAGCAACTTTTCAATTGGAAATGAACTAAAAACAATATCGTCAGAGTAGACCCCAATGAAAATTTGCTTTCCATTGTTCTCTATCCGCACATCATCACAAATTATAGTATAGTCTACGACTAAAGGCCTTTGAGCCATGCTAGCCAATCTCCATTTCCAATTTTCCCTTAGGCTCCGTTGCAGTGGCGGAATTGCGGCGGAACTCCTCCAATTGGATCACTCCATCTGGCAGGCTGTGAAGCCAATCCGGAGGCCCAAAGTTCTTCTTTGGGAGGGAGAGAACGTCACGCACTGAGTAGGATGGCTCGCACCCATTAATTGCGAACAATAGCTCGCTGACTGAATCTAGAGTCCAATTCCCTGGAGACCCTATTTTTCTGCTTATCAGCTCTGGCTTTTTCCCGAGCCTGCGGGCCAGTTCAGCTTGGGTTATTCCAGATTCACGTAGGCAGCCCAGAATAAAGCTATGCACATTATTCCTGTGTCTCTCATTCATGTAAGCTAGTGAGTATTCAGGGATTCTCTCCCCTGAAACTGGCTTACACAACTGTATATTTTTTTGATACGTAATTGCTGACATCTTCTCCACTCACCCTTTTGTAGCCATTGAACAATTGCGTCCAAAGCGTCTTGCTTCTTACAATGAAGTCCCTCCATTCTCTTGAACCCGGTCCACCATATTGATTTCGATACCCCCAATCCAAACAGATAAACACATCGGCTTCTGAGAAGCCGCCAAGGACTCGTATCCCCGGCTTCGGGTCGCGGCTACGGATATCCCAAATTGAGTCGGACACTGGGTCTGTTCGCGCCATGAAGGTTGATGATGGCTTTTTATATGGCTTAAACGACATTGTGATCTCGCTACCGTTCGAAAAGGCATCTAAATCCGCCCTCCACCTGGCAATCCTCTTAACGTCCATCAACGGTAGATCTTCTATCGCATTGAGGGCGTTATGTATTTCTGTCGTAACGAGCATATGGCGGACAACCGTATCACCACCAATCGTGGGCGGAAGGTAGTGTAAGCGCCCCTCGCCAATTCGCGCCTTAATTTCATCTCTTATTGACATATAAGTCAACATCCAATTGGTGCAATAGAAGATTTAAAATTTGGTAAACCGCCAGCCCGAGGATCGTAACAGCAAAAAATTCACTTTACAAAAGAGTTGACCCTAAGCATAAAGTTCAGTATGAATTGAGTATGGCAAACGTACTCGACACTAACAAGCGCGCACAAATCCTCTCCATGCTGGTTGAGGGAATGTCCATGCGGTCTGTCTCCCGGATCACCGGCGTTTCGATCAACACGGTTTCGAAGCTTCTGGTCGATGCTGGGAATGCTTGCGCCGAATACCACGACATGACGGTTCGCGGCGTGAAAGCCGAGCGCGTCCAGTGCGACGAAATCTGGTCGTTCGTTGCCGCCAAGGCAAAGAACGTCAAGGACATGAAGTCTCCGGTTGATGGCGCTGGGGATGCTTGGACTTGGACCGCGATTGATGCCGATAGCAAGCTGATCATTTCGTATCTGGTCGGTGGCCGTAGTGCAGCTTATGCAGCCGAGTTTATGGATGACGTTGCCTCACGGCTCGCTAACCGCGTCCAGCTGACCACAGACGGCTTCAAGGCCTATCTGAATGCTGTAGAGGGTGCATTCGGCGCAGACGTTGACTATGCGCAGCTGGTCAAGATTTACGGCACGGACCCGGATGGAGTGCGCGGTCGCTATTCACCGGCGGAATGCACCGGGATCAAGAAGACCGAAATCACCGGCAACCCGGACAATGACCACATCAACACTTCTTATGTGGAGCGCATGAACCTCAACATTCGCATGGGCAATCGCCGGTTTACCCGCCTGACCAATGCGTTTTCAAAGAAGGTCGACAACCACCTTCACATGCTCTCGCTGTATTTTGTGCATTACAATTTTTGCCGGGTGCACAAGAGCCTTCGCATGTCACCTGCAATGGCTGCTGGCGTGTCTGGCACGCTTCGCGATATGGATTGGATTGTGGGATTGATCGATGCACGCGCTCCGAAGCCGGGACCGCGCGGCCCTTACAAAAAGACCGCTGCCTAAGAACGGCCACCATGTTGTGGTTTCAATCTTAAGACAAATCAGCTAGATTCTTTATGAACTGGGAGAAAGTGCGATGCCATCGGTTATCGACACCGCGCAATATATTTTGAACCGTCAAGGTTCGATGACGACTATGAAGCTTCAAAAATTGGTCTATTACAGCCAAGCTTGGTCTACGGTCTGGGATGATGATGCAATTTTTCCAGAACGCATACAGGCTTGGAAAAATGGCCCCGTGGTCAGAGAACTTTGGGAGGCAACCAGAGGGCAGTTCCGCGTGGGTAACCTGCCTGGCGCGTCAGTGGAAAATATAACTCCCACCCAAGCTGAAACCATAGATCTTGTCCTTGATTTTTATGGTGAAAAGGATGCGCAGTGGCTGAGCGATCTTACTCATATGGAAGACCCTTGGAAAAACGCCTACGCCGAAGCTCAAAATACAGAGATCACCCTCGCCGCCATGTCTGAGTATTATTCTTCTCTGAGCGCGAATGTCGAAGCGTGAAGCGCGGCTTGCTAGGGAATTAGGCAAGAAACTTGAGGCAGAAAAGAAGTCCGCCAGACTAAGAGAATCCCTCCCGGCGCAAGGCGTGCGTGTGGGGATTTTGGTAACAAACAAAACGCCGCGCCAAGGAGCAAACCCGGATTCTGTGTACGGCATGCAGATGACGTGGAGTTGCGACAGCCCAGATTGTGAAGATTGCTGGTCTTGGGGGCAAGAGCGCCAGTGGTCTGATGTGGACTGGGCTAAGACGATTATGCCGAAATTGTCTAACTGGGAAAAATTGACGTGGGGTGAAATAGATAAGTTTTCATCCGATACGGGCCACAAACTCCATCATAATATGGAAACAAATGTCATATGCGGCGAGGCTATTTCACGCCTCCATGATCTTGAGCGATTTTCTGATGTTATTTTCAGATTCCGCCTCGGCAACAAGAAACGCCTGTGGGGGTTTAGAGTCGTAGATCATTTTGAGATCATCTGGTTCGACCCCTCCCACAAGATTTATCCTATCGACCCAGACTAATTTCAAACTGAGACACTACCCAATATCTGGCAGTATGAACTTGTAGTCTCCGTACCGGGTCGAAAGGCCGAAACCCGATCTTTGACGGAGACCAGAATGTTGACTTTTGATTTCGTGCTGCTGCACGTCGCCAACCCGCCGGCGAGCGCCGCCTTCTATTCCGACCTGCTGGGCAAGCCGGCGATCGATTCGACGCCGGGCTTTGCCATGCTGGCGCTGAGCGACGCGGTGGTGCTTGGATTGTGGCTTGCCAGCGAGGCGGACCCGGCTGCCACCGGAAAACCTGGCGCAAGCGAGATATCCTTCAATGTCGCCGATGTGCCTGAACTGGAAAAGCTGCATGCCTGTTGGGTCGCCAAGGGTCTGCGAATTGTTGTCGAACCGGTGGAAATGCCTTTTGGTCACACATTCGTGGCCCTTGATCCGGACGGGCACCGCATTCGCGTCGTGGCAAGCATCCGGCGTTGATCAATAATATCGCCAGACAAAAAGGCCCGGTCGATGCAAACATCCATGGACCGGGCCAGTTGAACTAGCTGGTGTGCGTGCGAAGTTACCGGTTGGAAAACCAGTCGAGATCGTGGGTTTTGTCAGGACTTTCCTGGCGCAATGCTCCGAGCACGAGGCCGCTGAACAGCATGACGATCATCAGGGCAAGCAAGGCGAGGGCTATAGTCATGGCGGTTTCCTTCCTTCGCATCCATCTTTGATGCGAACACCATGACAAATCCTGAATGAATGAAACCTGAATGGAATCAGCACTAACGCGAGATGAGAGGAAAAGAGCGGATTTGAGGCAATCAGAACAGATGCACGGCGCCCGGTACCGCCAGACCGAAATCCGGACCGCCGGAACGCGGCGCGGGCAGGGTTTCAAGCATCGCATGAATGTCCTGATCACTGGTTTCGTCTTCGATCAAGCTGGTCCAGACCCGAAACGACGACAGCTGGTAGGCGCCAAACGAGGTGATCATCGCCACATCGGATGCGTCCGATCCCCTGACCATCAGGATCCGGCCGATGCGCGGAACATTGTAGCGTGCGTCCACCGTGTGCCAGCTGCCGCCGAGAAACACCTCGAACCAGGCGCAGAAATCGTCAAAGCCGCTGTCGGGCACGCCGATGTCGCCGAGATAGCCGCTGGCATAGCGCGCAGGAATGTTCATGGCGCGGCACAGGCTGACGCCCAGATGCGCGAAATCCCGGCAAACGCCGGATTTTTCCTCGAGCACGTCGCGGGCGGTCTTGTCGGGACGGCCGAACTTGTAGCCGAAGGTGACGTGATTGTGCACGAAATTGCTGATTGCCTGCACCCGTGGCCAGCCTTCCTGCGTGGCGCCGAAATTGGCCCAGGCGAAGTTCCCCAGACTGTCGGAATCGCAATAGCGGCTCGCACCGAGGAAATCGAGTGTGTCGCTGGGCAGATCCTCGATCCGGTGCTGAATGGCGAATGTCGGCCAGATATCCGGCACACCGCTGACTTCCGTGGCGCAATCGCTCCAGAACGTGGTTCTGCCCTGATCGGCGACGGCGCGCGAAATCCGGTTGCCGTAGCGGTCCACATAGACCGATATCGGGGTCATGCTGGTGGACCTGACATAATCCGCGCCGATCAGCCGACCGTTGAATTCGGTATGCGTGGACAGCGCCAGCAGCATCGGCACGGGCGCGGGGCAGTCAACCACTATTTCGAAACCAAATCTGATGAGCATGCCGTTACCTTCAATTGGCCGGGGTTCCACCGGGGTTTGTGAGCGTCATCAGGGCTTTCGGACCGCCGCGACGTGCCGACTGGCGCAGCCATTCGCTTTCGAACGATCGCTATCTGCACTATTACACGGCACTGGAGCAAATCGCGCAACAATTATGCACTTGCCGTCTACCGAGCATCGTTTCAGACAATTGCCTTGTATAAATCCCGATTGAGGCGCATGGTTCCATTGTAATTTTTCAAGCGCGCCGCTGTATCGCCGACACCCGGCTTCAAGGCGCCTTGCTTGTTCTTCGACCCCGAATGAAAAAGCCCCGCAAGCAGCGTGTTCGCGTTGGATTGGGCACGATATGTATTGGGACACAACTAATGGCCAAGAGTATTTTTACCAAGGGACAGCAGGTCTCGCTCCAGTCTCGCGTCGGGCTTTCACCGCGGACGCCGACCGAGTTCACGGTGCTGTTGCGCCTGCCTGACAGTGGCGGCAAGCCGCAATACCGCATCCGCAATGATGACCAGGGCCATGAGCGCGTTGAACAGGGCAGCAATCTGGAACTGATAGAAACCGCCAAAAGCATCTGACGCGGCTTGCGCAACCGGCCCTGTCAGGCTGTCGTTTCGAAAAGTCGCCGGACCGTTTTGCAAATTGCGGCGCTTGCCTGTTTTGAACCGAACCCGGTTTGAAGGCAGCGCCCGGGAACAGGAAACATCATGGCCAAGGGTCAAATGAGATCAAGCAAGGAAATCCGCAAACCGAAGAAGGACAAGGCCCCTGCCAAGGCCGCGGCGGCTTCGGGTTCGGCCGTCAAGCAACTGGAAACAAATCCATTCCAGAAGAAAACCAAGAAGTGACAGCGCATCGGGCTGGGCGGTTGAGGGCAGGGCGTTGATCGGCTTTCCCAACCAGATGCGCAGTTTCGACGAGGATGCCGGCACCTTCCGCTTCTCGGGCTATGATGGCGTGATGGAAGTCCGCTTCGTGCTGGAAGCGCCGGCACTTGAACAGATCGACGGGATATCCCGGTCGCCGGACACCGATTATCTGGCGGCCTTTGACCGGCGGCGCGCTGAGATCGAAACCGCTGCCGGCCGCGCCTACAAGAAGCACCGCAAATCCCTGATCTGGCTGTCGATCGCCGATTTCTGAAGCCCGACGGGCGCAATCGGCACCGCGTGTGGCGCAGGTCGCCGCTGCCGGCAGCCGGGCATGCCACTATGGCAGGACGGCTGCGGCATCAGTCGCGTACGATACCGTACATACAAAGCCGTTTGACTGCGGCATGCGGTGAATGATTCATCTCTTGATGCCCGGCGTCCGACATGACAAAAGGCCCTTGAAAGAGGGTTTTTGTCATGCGCATCGCGTTTTATCCCGGGTCATTCGATCCCATGACCAACGGTCACATCGATGTTCTCACCCAGTCCATGGCTCTGTGCGACGAACTGGTGATCGGCATCGGCGTTCATCCGGGCAAAACCCCGATGTTCAGCTTCGATGAGCGCGCCAGCATGATCGACCACGTGGTCCGGTCGGAATTTCCCGACCGGATAGCCAATGTCAGCGTTGTATCCTTCCAGGGACTGGTGATCGAAGCCGCCGCAGATGCAGGCGCCACCGTCCTGGTTCGCGGGCTTCGCGACGGCACCGATCTTGACTACGAGATGCAGATGGCCGGGATGAACCGGGCCATGGCGCCGGGCATCACAACCGTGTTTGCACCTGCCTTTCCCCAGTCCCGCCACATCACCGCCACGCTTGTGCGCCAGATCGCAAGGATGGGCGGCGATGTTTCGCCGTTCGTTCCGGTTGTGGTGCAAAAAGCGCTCGCGGCACGGATACCGTGACTTCAACAGCCTTCGCCGTGGCGTTGCAATGCCTGCGGCGGTGTGTCAAACGATTGCCGTCGGATAACGAGAGTGTCCCGACCGGCCATTTCAATGGAGCCTTCCATGCGTTCTTCACGCCTTCTTCTCGCCGCGACGCTGGCCTTTGGCCTGGCCTCGACAACCCTCGCCACCGCCGCCGACACGCTTACCATCGAGCTCAAAAGCGGCAATGTGGTCATCGAACTGGCCGACGATGTCGCGCCGATGCATACCGCGCGCCTCAAGCAACTTGCTGACGCCGGCGAATATGACAATGTCGCCTTTCACCGTGTCATCGAAGGCTTCATGGCCCAGACCGGTGACGTTCAGTATGCCGACATGGAAGACGGCTTCGCGCCGAACCGGGCCGGCATGGGCGGATCGTCCAAGCCGGATCTGAAAGCCGAATTCTCCGAAATTCCGTTCGAACGCGGCACCGTCGGCATGGCGCGGTCGCAAAATCCGAACTCGGCCAATTCGCAGTTCTTCATCATGTTTGCACCCGCCCCGGGCCTGAACGGACAATACACCGTGGTCGGCAAGGTGATCGAGGGCATGGAGCTTGTCGACAAGATCAAGCGCGGCGACACCAACAACAACGGCTCGGTCGACAATCCCGACCGCATGATCACCGTCCGCACCGGCGGCTAACCAGACGCACACAAAAATTTCAAACAGGAGAGACCCTATGGCGGAGATCAAGGATCCCGAAAACACGCTCATCATGGAAACCACCAAGGGCCAGGTGACCATCGAACTGCTTCCCGATCTGGCGCCCGATCACGTCGCGCGGATCAAGGAACTGGCGCGCGAAGGCGCCTATGACGGCGTGGTGTTTCACCGGGTGATCGACGGCTTCATGGCCCAGACCGGCGACGTCAAGTTCGGCAAGTCGGACGGCAAGGATTTCAACCCTGGCCGCGCCGGCATGGGCGGTTCGGACAAGCCGAACCTCAAGTCCGAATTTTCCAACATGAACCACGCCCGCGGCACCTGCTCGATGGCGCGGTCGCAGGACCCGCATTCGGCCAACTCGCAGTTCTTCATCTGCTTTGACGATGCCGGCTTCCTCAACCGTCAGTACACGGTCTGGGGCCAGGTCACGTCCGGCATGGACAATATCGACAAGATCAAGCGCGGCGAGCCGGTTGCCGATCCCGACAAGATTGTCTCGATGAAGGTCGCGGCAGACGCCACGGCCTGAGCATTTGAACCGCGCGGAATTCGGTGGCTCCCCGCCTGTTGAATTCCGCGCGTTCTTTTCTGGAGCGCGCCGGTGCGGGTAGAGCTTTTCGATTTTGATCTTCCCGACGAGCGCATTGCGCTGCGCCCGGCCAATCCGCGCGACAGCGCCCGGCTGCTGCGCGTGGGTGCCGATGGCACGCTCGCGGATCTCAGCGTCGGTGATCTGGCCGACCTCTTGGAGCCTGGCGACGCGCTGGTGTTCAACGACACCAGGGTCATTCCGGCGCAGCTTGAAGGCTTTCGCATCCGCGACGAAAACCGGCAACGCATTTCCGCCACGCTGCACATGCGCTCAGGTCCCGACCGCTGGAAAGCCTTTGTGCGTCCCGGCAAGCGCATCAAACAGGGCGACCGGCTGCACTTTGGCGGCGATGGTGCTGTCTGCCTTGCCGGCGTGCTTGATGCCACGGCGGAGACACGTGGCGAGGGCGGCGAGATCGAACTGATCTTCGATCTTTCCGGTCCGGCGCTCGACGAGGCGATCATGGCAACCGGCCACATTCCGCTGCCGCCCTATATTGCCTCCAAACGCGGCGAGGACGACCAGGACCGGCTCGACTACCAGACAATTTACGCCCGCGAGGATGGTGCGGTGGCGGCCCCCACCGCAGGGCTGCATTTCACCGAGGCGCTGTTTGCCAAACTCGATGCGCGCGGCATCTCGCGCCACTTCGTCACCCTGCATGTCGGCGCCGGCACGTTTTTGCCAGTCAAGGTCGACGACACCACCGAGCATCTGATGCATTCGGAAATCGGCCATGTCAGCGCCGAAACAGCCGATGCGCTCAATGCGGTGCACGCGCGCGGCGGTCGGGTCGTTTCCGTCGGCACCACATCGCTGAGGCTTTTGGAAAGCGCCACGGATGAAGCCGGAACCATCAAGGCGTGGTCCGGCCCCACCGACATCTTCATCACGCCGGGTTACAGCTTTCGCGCCGTCGACATCCTGATGACCAATTTCCACCTGCCGCGTTCGACGCTGTTCATGCTGGTCTCGGCGTTTTCCGGCTTTGACACCATGCACGCCGCCTACCGCCACGCCATTGATAACAATTACCGTTTCTATTCCTATGGCGATTCCAGCCTGTTGTTTCGCCGGGACAGCGCACCATGATCGTCCGCTATCTGACCCACCCGCAGGTCATGATTGATCCGATGATGCCGGTGGAGCGCTGGGGGCTCAACGAAACCGGCCGCCGCCGCGTCGAGGCGATTACCGCGGCTGCCGCACTGCGCGGCACGACCTCTGTCATATCCAGCAACGAGACCAAGGCAATCGAGACCGCCCAGCCGATTGCCGCGGCGCTTGGCTTCGAGCTGGTCATCCGTCATGGCATGCACGAGAACGACCGCACAGCCACCGGCTATCTGCCGCCCGAGGAATTCGAGCTTGTGGCCGATCAGTTCTTTGCCAACGCCGATCAGAGCGTACGCGGCTGGGAGCGGGCGGTGGATGCCCAAGCCCGCATCGTGGCCGAGACTTTGGCGACGTTTGAAAATGCGCCAGAAGGCGACGTGCTGCTGGTCGGTCATGGGGCGGTCGGCACGCTGCTGATGTGCCATGTTGCCGGCTGGCCGATCGACCGGCGGCACGACCAGCCGGGCGGCGGCGGCAATGTCTTTGCCTTCGAGCGGCAGACGCTAAAACTGCACCATGGCTGGCAGCCGATGGAAACACTGAAAGATCCCCACGAGGCGAGCCCGCAATGACAGAAACCTTCCAGTTCAAGCTCACGGCCACTGACGGCAAGGCCCGGCGCGGCGAGATTTCGATGCCGCGGGGTGTGATCCGCACGCCTGCCTTCATGCCGGTGGGCACCGGCGGCACGGTCAAGGCGATGTATATGGACCAGGTCCGCGACACCGGTGCCGACATCATCCTTGGCAATACCTATCACCTGATGCTCAGGCCCGGCGCCGAGCGCATGGCGCGGCTGGGCGGACTGCATGAGTTTGCCCGCTGGCCGCACCCGATCCTGACCGATTCCGGCGGGTTTCAGGTGATGTCGCTGTCGGGCCTGCGCAAGGTGAGCGAGCAGGGCGTCACCTTTCAATCCCACATCGACGGTTCGCGCCACGAAATGAGCCCCGAGCGCTCGATCGAGATTCAGGGCCTGCTCGGCTCCGACATCCAGATGCAACTCGACGAGTGCGTCCGGCTGCCGGCCAGCGAGACCGAAATCGAGCGCGCCATGGAAATGTCGCTGCGCTGGGCGGATCGCTGCAAGTCAGCCTTTGGCGATCAGCCCGGCAAGGCAATGTTCGGCATCGTCCAGGGCGGCGATATTCCGAAACTGCGGGAGCGCTCGGCGCAGGCGCTCTCAGGGCTCGATCTCAAGGGTTACGCTGTCGGCGGCCTTGCTGTGGGCGAGCCGCAGGAGGTGATGCTCGACATGCTCGATGTCACCTGTCCGCTGCTGCCGCGTGAAAAGCCGCGCTACCTGATGGGCGTCGGCACGCCAGACGACATGCTCAGATCCGTCGGCCGCGGCATCGACATGTTCGACTGTGTCATGCCGACGCGGGCCGGTCGTCACGGACTGGCGTTTACCCGCCACGGAAAGATCAATCTGAAAAACGCCCGCCACGCCGAGGATCACCGCCCGCTTGATGAGCAAAGCTCATGCCCGGCGGCACGCGATTATTCCCGGGCCTATCTGCACCACCTGGTTCGCTCCAACGAGATTCTGGGCATGATGCTGATCACCTGGAACAATTTGTCCTACTATCAGGACCTGATGGCCGGCATCCGCGCCTCAATCGAGGCGCAGCGCTTTGAGGATTTCTCAGCCGAGATCCAAGCCGCCTGGGCCAAAGGCGATATCCAGCCGCTGGGGTGAGGGGAACAGGTTCACTCAGCCGGCGTCGAGCGTTTTCTCGCAATGGGTCGGGCCGCCCTTGGGATCAATCCGGTCGGAGACGGCGCGAATTGTGGTGATGGTGTAACCCTTGCTGACCGTCAGTTCGACGGTGCAGGGCCTGCCCCCGGTAAAACCGCCGCGCCAGTTGTAAATCGTCGCACCGCCCGAAGCCGGCCTATCTGAAACCGGAGGTCCATAGGCCGCGAAAAAGGCGCCGGCCGACTTGCCGTTCCAGCGCGCCTGCAGCGGATTTGATGCGATCGTTGCGGTGGTGCAGGCCGCGAGAGTGCCGGCAACAATTACCAGGCTTGCAAGCCGGAATTTCATGGTCGTCATTTCCCTGTCTATCCTTTGATCAGATGCGGTGACTTGCGCCGCGATCCGTCATAACGGATTCCGCGCCGATGGAAAATCGTTTGATTGCTGCCGTGGAAGTTATGACTTGTTTTCCGATAATGGCTGTCGAATGGCCCGATTGCCTACTGCCGGGGGTCGTTGGCGGGATTTCCAAATATGGTCAGAGGTCGACGGGCCGGTCCCTGACCTGCGACCCTGGCCATCCGCACGTTGGGAATTCTTGAAGGTTTTCTATCCGGCTGTGATTCCTTTTGGGGGAATTTCAGCCCGGATATCCGGTTTTTCGGGATGCGATTTTCCTGCAAGTTAATGTTTTGTTACTCAATCGCCTAAAGATGGCATTTCGCGGGATTTGTCAAAATCTCCATTATTTCAATAGGATAGACTGATTTTTTGGATTTCCGGACTGATTTACGCAAGCTTGGCGCAAGCCTGAGGTTAAAAGGTAAACAAATTCCTACATCTCTTCGCATTGAGGTGCTCATTTTGATTTCGTCAGATTCATATTATTCCTTGGCCGCATATTCCGGCACGAGCACCCGTGAGCGCAATTCCAGCTTTCTGCGCACTCCAGCCAGGGAGGCGGTGGCCGAAGCTTCGCCTTTGTCCAAACCCCTCACTCGTGCTCTGAGTTCGCTGGGCGCGCAAGCGTTGCAGGGCGGCCCGAAATTCGAAAGCATGCAGGAAGGCATCGATCTTGACGAGGATGGAACCTATTCGTTTCACCAACCGGAAGATGCATCCTCGCGCAGGCAACAACATTCTGAAAGGACTGTTGCGTCCGGCTCCTCTGCCGGCAAGACAAAGTCCGCCGGCAATCCGGTCTATGACCAAGCCGATATGGAGATGTTCAGGAAGCTGACCAAAAACAATCTGGCGCCGGTGGCAGAGCGGTTGGTCCCGGCGCCGGGTGACAAGGATGTGGCGCCGTCTCAGGCGAATGGCGCGCGCGCTGACGCGGCACGAGAGTTGGTTGCGTCCGCAGGCCTGGCCCGCCAGGACGGGGAGTTGAGCGGGCGTCTGACACTCGACAATGTTGCCACCGTGCTTGACCGGTTTGAAACGACTGGGTCCAATCGCGGGGCGGCGGACCAATTGCTGAAGGATCTGCTGACGAATTTGGGAGCCAGTGCGCCGGAATTGGCGTCTCTGACCCGATCGACCCACAAGACATATAACGGCCAGGAAATGTACACCTGGGCCTGGCCGGGTATGGCAGACGCCAGAATCCGTCCTGAATCCGCATTTCCTGCATCACAGGCCTACCGGCGTCAAATGCGGCAGCGGAACGACTATTCAATCTGACATCAAATCCATGGTTCGGGCAGGCGTGGGTGAGTGAGCGGTTGTCCGCAGCCGTCGCTTACGCGGTGATGTGCATTCGTGCAATCTACGCCTATGGTGCGGACGAGGGCACACAATCCCGGGCTATCAGGATCCGTGACGGATTCCTCACATGCTGTGCCTGCTCGTCCGGTGCCCCGGAAGGTGCTGGCGATAGAGGCTAAAATGCGATGAAGCTGTTTGCCATTGTTCTGGCGCTGTTGAGCCTGGCCGGGATGATCTTTGGCTGGTGGGGCCTCGAGACAGTCGCCGGGCGTCGTCATTTCGATGAAATGGCCGGCATCATCCCGTTGTTTGCCGGCATCGCCTCGTTCATCCTGCTGCCGGTTGCGGCCATCCTGTATTATTTCGCCAGGTCGTAGGACCGGTTGATGGACGCAGCACCAGGTCCCGGATTTTTTCAGGAGAGGGGGAAATTCGCGACGCTGAAATCGGCCCCCTCTGTGACAATATCCATGGCTTGACTGAAGCCAAGGTGATGATTTTACTCTCTTCCCCATCAGTGGGGAGAAGGCGGCACGCGGAACGATTGCGCCAATTCCACCCCCATTTCATCCCCACTTTCCCACGCCGTGTCATACTGCCTGCACTTCCGCTGTCGGATGACCCGCGAACGTGCCGGGCCAGGCGGAAGGAAGACCTTTCGGGACTTGCGGTAACGTGCGGCAAGGTCCCGGGAGGAGGCGGTGACCAGTGTGGCTCCGTCGGCGGATCTGCTCTTTCTTGCGAAAGACCGGGTTCAGCCGGCCACCGGACAGACTTCGGGTTCCATGCCTGCTCATGCAGGCTGCGGGATCTGGGATATCGGACCGGGCCTGTGGCGGGTTTGGCTCCCTTTGCCGGGGATCAAATCCGTGCCGGAAACCACGCCGAACACTTCCGCCGCCGCTCCCCGTCCGGGGCTGGCGGCCCGGGGCAACCCGGCAAATCCCGCGTCGGGAGAACAACCCTCAAGCGGGTCAAGCGGAGTGGACACTGCCTGTCGGATGCGGACATCATCCGGCGATAATCGGGCTGCGCGCGCGTTGCGCCACCCATTTTCATAGACTTCCGTAAGGCACAGCCTGCGCGCGGCCCTCCGGAATGCCTCATTGAGATCACGCCCCGGCGGTCTTGTCGCGCGGGAACGCCTTTGCGTGGCGTGCCGGCCTATGCGATCGAAATCAGCTCCAGATCCTGCTCGCCCACCTCGACCACATCGCCCACTGTCTTGCCCATCAGCGCGCGGGCGACGGGGGAGGCAAACGAGATGGTGCTTGTCTTCGGGTCGGCTTCGTCCTCGCCGACGATGCGGTAGGTTTGCGGCGGGCGCTCGTCGCGGGCATAGGTGACGGTGCTGCCAAAGGCGACCGTGTCGTGGCTCTCCGGATCGGGCATCACTTGGGCGCTGCGGACCCGCTCGGCGAAATAGCGCGCATCGCGCAACGGGGCTGCCTGCTGGCGGCGGCGCTCGTTGACATCCTCGATTGGGTTGGCGGCATCATAGGCGGCGCGCGCGATATCGAGCTCGGCTTGCAATTGTTTCAGTCCGCTCAGCGTCACCAGATTGGGATGACTGGAAATCGGCCGGTCGGGCAGCAGCGTTTCGGCTGCGGTTTCGGAACTTTCTTCCTTGGTGAAGGCGACACTCACAGCAATTCTCCGTTCGGCTGGATGCGGCGCGCACGGCGTCTCAACCACGCGCGAAACGTCCAGCATAGATGGAAGCCGGAGCGGCTGGCAATGTCTGGCCTCGGACGCTCAACGCAGTGACGGCGGCGTGGTTCCGGGGGATGCCGGCCCTATCCCAGCAGCAGGCGTGTCCGGTGCGCTGGTCTGTGGTCGCGCCACGGTGTGATCAGGTCTGTGGCGCCGCTGCCTTGATCATCTGCACACCGTTGATCTTGAAGCTTCCGTCGGGCTGGCGTTCGAGCGAATAGAGCGCGGTCCAGTCCTCGCCGTCGGGGCCCTGAATCAGCACTTCCTGAACCAGTCCGGTGCCGCCGGCTGCGGGCTTGAAGCGGCCGAAGGCATAGTTTCCGGGACGGTAGACCGGCTGGTAGCTGCGTTTGACCATGTCGAAAAACCGGGTCTGATCCGGATACAACTGCTGGATCGAGGGCGCGGCGAAGGAATAGGCCGCCGCCATGTCGTCGGCCAGAAACGCCTCGATCTGGCTTTCAATGACGCCGCGTGCGTCGGTCGCATCGTCGGCGCGGGCAGGGGCGAGCGTGAGCATCAGCGCCATGGCCGCCGCTACCGTTGACGCGGGATGAAACAGGTTTGTCATGATCGTACCTCCGTCTTCATCAACATAGGACGAAGCATGCGGAAGGAAAGTTTCGCAGCTGTATGAACTTCCGCGAGTTTCATGCACAACGTGAAGAATGCAGGAATATGCTTTTTAAACAATTGTATAGGAATCAATTCTCGGAAAATGAATCAATGAGAATCCGGCGTTAGGGCACGAGCATCACCTTGCCATCGCCGCGTTTGAGCGCCCCGGGCAGTTGTTGCATCGCATCCGCGAGCTTGACTGTTGCCACCACCTCGGTCTTCCAGGCGCCCGAAATGAAGCGGTTCTGCACGGCGCGCAACGTGCGCAATTTTTCCAGAATCGAGGCGTGCTTGAACCATTTGGTCAGCCAGAATCCCTCGATTTTCTTGTCCATGAAAATCAGCTGTCCGGTTTCGCGGATCAAGGGGATCTCGGTGTCGAGCTTGCCGTAGATGATCCAGCGGGCGCGGGCGGGCATCGCCATGAAGATGTCGGCCGCCTGCTGGTTGGCGACGGCGTCGAGCAGGATGCGCGGCTTGTCTGATTTGCACAGCGCGGCGAGCTTGGCTTCGAACTCCGGGTCCGACTGGATCAGCACATGGGCCGCGCCTAGCTCCCGCAGAGGAGCCTCCTGGCTCTGCTTGCGGATGATGGCGATCATCGCATAACCATTGTCACGGGCGATGCCTGCCATCAGCTTGCCCAGTTGCGAGAAGGCCGCAGTGAAAATGAAACTCTTGGTGCCCGATTGCTTGACGATATCGAACATGGTCCAGGCGGTCACCGGGTTGACCACATGCCCCGCGGCGTCCTCGTCGCGCATGGCCTTCCTGATCACCACGCACATCGCGGCGGGAACAACGATGTACTCGGCCCACGCGCCCGATCCGCTGACGCCGCCGACGAAGGCCACCCGCTTGCCCTTGAGCCAGCGCGCGTAAAGCCCCTGGCCACCAACCACATCGCCAACCCCCTCGAAGCCGGCGGCGGCGCCCCTGACCCGGGGCTGACCGTATTCGCCCTTGATAAAGTAGAGATCAGAGGGATTGACCGAGGCCATCCGCACCTTGACCAGCACCTGGCCCGGTCCGGGTTTCGGCACCGCCATGGAGCCGTAATCCAGATAGGGTTCAAGCGTGTCGATGGCGGCTCCTTCGCGTCGGGGGGCAAAGCCGTCCTGCTTGAGGATCAGGGCATTCATGGTAGCAGGCAGGGTCATGGTTTGGTCCTTGCGTGGGTGGTCATACGGTTTCGGACCTATCGGATCAGGCTCGGGAATCAAGCCTTACGGGATCAGGATGGTCTTGCCGATCGCACCGCGGTCGAGAATGCGTTGCAGTGCGGAAGCGGCCTGGGACAGCGGCTGGCGTTCATTGATGCGCGGCTTGATCAGGCCCTGGCTATGCCAGTCAAACAGTTCGCGGTTATTGGCCGCATAGGCTTCCGGCTCCTTGGCGGTAAATGCACCCCAGAACACGCCGATCAGCGCATATTCCTTGAGTAGCACAAGATTGACCGGAAGCTTGGGAATTTCGCCCGAGGCGAAGCCCACCACCAGCAGCCTGCCGTTGCGGGCCATGGCGCGCGAGGCAATGTCGAAGGCCGGTCCACCGACCGGATCGAAGACGACATCGACGCCGCGGCCCGCATGTACCTTGAGTTGCTCGCGAAGCCCGTCATAGTGCAGGGCCAGGTCGGCGCCGGCCTCCCTGCAGGCCTGTTGTTTCTCGGGCGTCGAGGCGACGGCAATGACATGGGCGCCGATCGCCTTGCCGATGGAGATCGCCGCCAGTCCGGTCGATCCGGCGCCGCCGAGCACCAGCAAGGTCTCGCCAGACTTGAGGTGAGCGCGTTGCCTGAGAGCATGGTGTGAAGTGCCCCAGGCGCACATCAGCGCGCAAGCGTCTTCAAAACTCATGCTGTCGGGCAGGGCAAACACACCCGCATCCGGCGCCACCACCTTCTCGGCATAGCCACCAAGCTGGAGCAGGCTCACCACGCGGTCGCCCGGCCTGACGTGGATGACATTGTCGCCAACCGCCTCGACCACGCCGGCCGCCTCCATGCCCGGCACGAACGGCGTTTCGGGCTTCATCTGGTAGAGACCCTGGATCAGCAGACCATCGGGAAAGTTCACGCCGATGGCTTCGGTCCGGATCAACACCTCGTCGGGACCGGGGTGCGGGTCGGGCAGGTCACGGTAGTCGAGGCCCGAGACAGGACCGTATTGTGGGCAGACAATCGCCTTCATGTTCATCAGACCTTTTGCTGGGTGTAGCGTTTGAGTTCGGTGCGCGCTACCTGGCGGCGATGCACTGCGTCGGGACCGTCGGCAAGCCGCAAAGTGCGCAGGTGCGTCCACATCCGCGCCAGCGGCGTATCCTGGGACATGCCTTGTCCGCCGAACATCTGCGCGGCTTCATCGGTCACCTTGAGCGCCACACGCGGGGCGACAACCTTGATCTGGCTGATCCAGGGAGCTGCCGCGACGGCGTTGCCCTGATCCATCATCCAGGCAGCCTTGAGGCACAGCAGCCGCGCCATTTCGATCTCCATCCGGCTCTCGGCGATAATGTCGTAATTTGCGCCGAGCTGCGCAAGTTTCTTGCCGAAGGCCTCGCGCTCCAGCGCCCGCTTGCACATCAGTTCGAGTGCCATTTCCGCCTGGCCGATGGCGCGCATGCAATGGTGAATGCGGCCCGGCCCGAGCCGGCCCTGGGCGATTTCGAAACCCTTGCCTTCGCCAACCAGCAGATTGCCGGCGGGAACCCGGACATCGGTGAAACGGAGATGGAAGTGGCCATGCGGAGCATCATCCTGGCCATAGACCTGCATCGGACGGAGTTTCTCGATGCCGGGCGTATCGGACGACACCAGGATCATCGAGTGCCGCGCATGTTTGGGCGTCTCCTCGTCTCCGGTGTTGACCATGACGATATAGAGCGTGCAGCGCGGATCGCCCGCACCCGAGGCCCACCATTTCTCGCCGTTGAGCACATACTGATCACCGTCGCGCACACACGACATCGCGATATTGGTCGCATCCGACGAGGCGACATCGGGTTCGGTCATCAAATAGGCGGAGCGGATTTCACCGTTGAGCAGTGGCTCGAGCCATTTCTTCTTGTGCTCGGGCGTTCCGTAACGGTCGAGCACCTCCATGTTGCCGGTGTCGGGTGCCGAGCAGTTGAAGGTTTCCGCACCCAGGTGGGCCTTGCCCATTTCCTCGGCAAGATAGGCGTATTCGACAGTCGTCAGGCCGTCTTCAGCCTGGGTCCGCCACAGGTTCCACAATCCGCGTTGCCTGGCCTTGGCCTTGAGCCCTTCGAGGATCTCGGTCTGGCGGGCGGTGTAGCTCCAGCGGTCGCCGCGGGAGCCGACTTCGGCGAGAAATTCCTCGTCGAGCGGAATGATCTCATTGCGCACCATGTCGCGAACCGCTTCCAGGATCGGCTCAAGATGCGCGGTAATGCCCAGATCCATGGGCTTTGCAAGGGTCATGTGATTGCTCCTTCAACTGTTTGGCCGGGCCGGTTGCCCGTGTAGCCCAGAAGCCGGACTGCATAGAGCACACATTCATCGGCGAGGGCTTCAATTTCTGTCTCGGTCTGGTTTGGCCGCGGCGTGAACCAGACAATCGGTCCGTTGATGCACATGAAGACTGAGTTGAGTGCGATCTTGATGTTCATGTAGTCGATTTCGCCGTCCGCTCTAGCGTCCTCGAACACCTTGCGGAAGTGCTCGGAATAGGCGTCGCGCATCTGCGCCAGTTGCAAAAGTTCGGCGTGTTCCTTGGCCGGCATGGTCCCCTGGCGGAGCATATCGACCCCTTGGCTGACCACGTTTTGAAACGGTTTGGTTCGAATGACGCACAGGATATGGGCTTTGAGCACTGCCCTGAGTTTGGCAATCGCCGGCAGGTCCGCGCCAAGAAACGGCTCGATGGCCTGGAAGTTCATGGTCATGCCGGTGCGATAGACATCAAGGAACAATTCGGCCTTGGAGGCGTAATGGTGATAAATGCGGCCCTTGGTCGACCCGATCCGTGCCGCCACTTCATCGATGCTGGTGGCCGAAAACCCGTGCGCCTCGAAGCAAAGCGCAGCCCCTTCCATGATCTCCATGCGGGACAGGTCATTGTCGCTCTGGCGCCGGTATCGGTTGGATCGGGCGGCGGTTGTCATGCGTTGGTCTGCCCATGTCCGGTCAGTCGGCTCTTGCGCCGGGAGGTGCAAAGAAATTCATCGAGCCGTCTTGCAGTTCGGCAGGATATCAACATACTGCAGAGTATGTTGTCAATCGGCGAGACAGCTCTGATCGCCTTCAAATTGATTCAGTTAAACGATAACGTCAGTACATGACGTCACAGTGTTGCAGCGGTCTTGGTGCATCAACCGGATGTGTGGCGCTGGCATATCGAAACAGGAATTGCGATACGGATGCCGGGTAAATGCGGGGGAGATAATCGATGAGTGAAGCGTGTGACGGTTACCTTGGCGAGCTTTTTGGCGTCAGTGGAAAAACCGCGCTGGTCACCGGCGGCGCCACGGGAATTGGCCGGATGATCGCGACCGGGCTGGTTCAGGCCGGCGCCCGCGTGCTGATTGCCTCGCGCAAGGGCGATGACTGCATCCAGGCAGCCGAAGAGATCAATGGCCTGGGCGCGTCCGGCTCGGCGGAGGGGTTCGCCGGCGATGTCGGAACCGAGGCAGGCGTGGCGGCACTGGCGGGCGAAGTCCGCAGCCGGACCGGGCGGCTCAACATTCTTGTCAACAACGCGGGCGTGACCTGGGGCGCGCCCTATGCAGATTTTCCGCATGCGGCCTGGGCCAAGGTGATGTCGGTCAACGTCGCCGGACTGTTTACGCTGACGCGCGATCTCACGCCGTTGCTGATCAACTCCGCCACTGACGCCGATCCCGCACGTGTCATCAATCTCGGCTCGGTGATGGGAACCCAACCCGCCGCCGATGGAGCCTATTCCTATTCCGCCTCGAAAGCGGCAGTGCATCATCTGACCAGAATCCTGGCTGAAGAGCTTGCCGCCAGCCACATCACGGTCAACGCCTTCGCACCGGGGCCGTTCCAGAGCCGGATGACCGCCTTCGCGACCTCACACGATGAGCAGGTCGAGAAAGTCGGGGCCGGTGTTCCGCTGGGCCGCATAGGCGGTCCCGACGATGTGGCGGGCGCCGCGATCTATCTTTGCAGCCGCGCCGGGTCCTATATCACCGGCGCAATTCTTCCCATTGATGGCGGATTGTCGGTCCAGCACGACATACGCCTGTTCAAGGATGCCTGAGATGGACACCGAGCCTTTTGACCTAGAAGCCCTGGCGGATGAGTTGCATGAACTGGTTCCGGGCTTTTCCGGCCTGCACGCCATCGAGAAGTTCAACACCGGTCAATCAAACCCCACCTACCGGGTGGAGGCCGACAGCGGGCGCTATGTGTTGCGCGCCAAGCCTCCGGGGACCCTGCTCAAATCCGCCCACCAGGTGGATCGTGAATACCGGGTGATGAAGGCGCTTAGCCAAAACAACGTGCCGGTGCCCAAGGTCTACGCCCTGTCGGGTGAGCACAGCGCGATCGGCCGGATGTATTTCGTCATGGAAATGGTCGAGGGGCGGATCTTCTGGGATCCGGCGCTGCCGGAAATGAGCGTGCCGGAGCGTTCAGCCGTCTATAATGGCATGAACGACGTTCTGGCGCGGTTGCACCGGGTCGATCCCGAAGCCGCGGGACTGGCCGATTTCGGGCGCTCGGGCAATTATTTCGCCCGGCAGATACGGCGCTGGAGCGAGCAGTACCTGGCCAGCAAGACCGATGAACTGCCCGACATGGACCGGTTGATGGACTGGCTGTGGGAAAACCTGCCCGATGACGATGGGCTGGTCAGGGTGGTTCACGGCGATTTCCGTCTCGACAACATGATATTCTCAGCGCATGGCGAAGAGGTGTTGGCGCTGATCGACTGGGAATTGTCGACGCTCGGGCATCCACTCGCCGATCTTTCCTATCAGTGCATGCAATGGCGGTTGCCGCATGCCAGCGGGTTTCGGGGGCTGGGCGGGCTTGACCGGGCGGACCTCGGAATCCCGAGCGAACAGGAATATGTGGCGCTCTATTCGGAACGCAGCGGTATCGAGGTCGCCAACTGGCCGTTCTGCCTGGCGTTCTCCTTCTTCCGGCTCGCAGCCATTCTGCAGGGCGTTTACAAGCGGTCACTCGATGGCAACGCCTCCAATCCGGAGCGCGCGAGAGAAATCGGCAAGGCGGTGCCGCTTCTGGCAGCGATGGCCAACGAAGTCATGACGGGAAAGGCCTGAGTGATGGCGGATTTTTCAGGCCGGACGGTGATCCTGACCGGTGCAACGGGCGGCTTCGGGCGGGCTGCGGCGCGATATTTCTCAAACGCCGGCGCCAGCTTGGTGCTCAGCGATCTTCATCCGGATCCGCTGGGAGAGGTGGCGGAGGAGCTTGGCGGCAAGGCCAGGGCAATCGCCGGAGATATCAGCGAGCCGGAATTGTCGGAACGGCTGGTCGAGGCCGCGATGTCCGGATTCGGCCGTCTGGACATTGCCGTCAACAATGCCGGCATCGTCCATGACTTGGCGCGGTTGCCCGAGACACCGGTCAAGGTCGCGCGGCAAATCATCGATGTCGACCTGCTGGGTGTGTTTTACGCGATGCGGGCGCAGCTGCCAGCTATGGAGCAGCGCTTTCGCGACACCGGCGAGACCGGTGCGATCGTCAATGTCGCTTCCGTGGCAGGGGTCGTGGGTGCGCCGATGCTTTCGGTCTATGCCGCTGCCAAGCACGGCGTGGTGGGACTGACCAAATCGGCCGCAATCGAATATGCGCGCCGGGGCGTGCGGGTGAACGCCCTGTGTCCGTCCTTCGCGCGCACGCCGATGGCCACCGAGTTTCTCGAAAAAGCCGACAAGGACCGGGATGCAGCGGAAGCGGCCCTGGTGCAGGCAATTCCGATGCGCCGGCTGGCGGAGGTCGATGAGGTGATTGCCGGGCTGGTTTTTCTGGCGGATCCGGCTTCGAGTTTTGTCACCGGTCAGACCCTGCAAATCGACGGAGGCCTGTCAGCGGCGTGACCGGGCTTTAAAATACGCACAACGGTTGCACAATCGCGCGCGTTGTACATCAAGACCGGTCAGTGCACAGTGGGTTCACACATTCACTTTCGGGAGGCACGATCATGCACGAACTCACTCACTTTATCGGCGGCAAGCACGTCAAGGGCACATCAGGCCGCTTTGCCGACGTGATGAACCCGGCGACGGGAGAAGTTCAGGCCAGAGTGCCGTTGGCTTCGAACGAGGAACTGGCGGAAGCTGTGGCTGTCGCTGCCAGGGCACAAGTGGGCTGGGCGGCGACCAATCCGCAAAAGCGCGCCCGGGTGATGATGAAGTTCGTCGAACTGCTGCATCGCGACATGGACAAACTCGCCGAAGCGCTGTCACGCGAACACGGCAAGACCATTCCCGACGCCAAGGGCGACGTGATGCGCGGCCTTGAAGTGGCCGAGTTCTCGTTTGGCGCGCCGCATCTGCTCAAGGGCGAATTTACCGAGGGCGCCGGTCCCGGCATCGACATGTACTCGATCCGCCAGCCGCTGGGCGTGGTCGCCGGCATCACCCCGTTCAACTTCCCGGCGATGATCCCGATGTGGAAATTCTGCCCGGCGATTGCCGCAGGCAACGCCTTCATTCTCAAGCCGTCCGAGCGCGATCCGTCGGTGCCGATCATGCTGGCCGAGCTGATGAGCGAAGCCGGTGCTCCTGATGGCATCCTCAATGTCGTCAATGGCGACAAGGAAGCGGTCGACGCGATCCTCGATCATCCCGAAATCATGGCCATCGGCTTTGTCGGCTCGACGCCGATTGCGCAGTATATCTATGCGCGTGGCTGCGCCAACGGCAAGCGCGTCCAGTGTTTTGGTGGCGCCAAGAACCACATGATCATCATGCCCGATGCCGATATGGATCAGGCTGTGGACGCGCTGATCGGTGCGGGGTACGGCGCGGCCGGTGAACGCTGCATGGCCATTTCTGTCGCTGTGCCAGTCGGTGAGGAGACGGCAAACCGGCTGATTGAAAAGCTGACGCCGCGCGTTGAATCCCTCAAGATCGGGCCCTACACTGCCGGCAATGATGTCGACTTCGGACCGCTGGTCACCCGCGAAGCCCGCGACCGGGTCCTCGGCCTGGTCAATTCCGGCGTGGAGCAGGGCGCCAAGCTGGTGGTCGACGGCCGCGACTTCAAGCTGCAGGGCTACGAGAACGGCAACTTCATGGGCGGCTGCCTGTTCGACAACGTCACCCGCGACATGGACATCTACACCCAGGAAATCTTCGGGCCGGTGCTGTCGGTGGTGCGTGCGCCGAATTATGAGGAAGCGCTGCGTTATCCGATGGAACATGAATATGGCAACGGCACCGCGATCTACACCCGCGATGGCGACGCGGCGCGTGATTTTGCCAGCCGGATCAATATCGGCATGGTCGGCATCAACGTGCCGATTCCGGTGCCGCTGGCTTACCATACCTTCGGCGGCTGGAAGAAATCCGGCTTCGGCGACCTTAACCAGCACGGCCCGGATTCATTCCGCTTCTACACCCGCACCAAGACGGTGACCGCGCGCTGGCCTTCGGGTATCAAGGACGGTGCCGACTTCAACATCCCGACAATGGGATGAAGACACGGCGGGCTTAAAACACGGCGGCGACATCAATTCAGAGACGGGGAGGTTAACAGCCATGGACTTTGAACTGAACGAGGAACAACAGGCGATTTTCGACATGGCGCGCGAGTTTGGCGCCGAGAAGATCGCCCCTTTCGCCGCCAAGTGGGAAAAGCAGGAAGCCATCCCGCGCGAGGTGCTTGAAGAAGCAGCCTCGCTCGGGCTGGCAGCAATCTACGTGCCTGAAGCCGACGGCGGCTCGGGCCTGAGCCGGCTCGACGCGACGCTGGTGTTCGAGGCGTTGTCGATGGCCTGTCCGTCGGTCGCGTCGTTTCTGTCGATCCACAACATGTGCACGTGGATGATTTCGACATATGGATTAGACGAGATGAAGGCGCGATTGCTGCCCGACCTTGTCACCATGAACAAGATTGCCTCCTACTGCCTGACCGAACCGGGATCGGGATCTGACGCCTCGGCGCTCAGAACCCGTGCCGAGCGGACCAATGAGGGCTTCAAGCTCAATGGCACCAAGGCGTTCATTTCCGGCGGTGGATTTTCCGACCTCTATCTGGTGATGACCCGCACCGGCGTTGACGGCCCGAAAGGCATCTCCGCCGTTGTCGTCGAGGACGGGACCAAGGGCCTTTCCTTCGGCGCGCCGGAAGACAAGATGGGCTGGCGCTCGCAGCCGACATCCGAAGTGCAGTTTGATGATTGCGTCATCCCGGCGGACAACCTGCTCGGAGAGGAAGGCGCTGGTTTCCGCTATGCCATGAGCGGGCTTGATGGCGGACGCCTCAATATCGCGGCTTCCGCGCTGGGCGGCGCGCAATCGGCGCTCGACAAGACGCTTGCCTATATGGGCGAGCGGCAAGCCTTCGGCAAACCCATTGACCAGTTCCAGGCGCTGCAGTTCCGGCTGGCCGACATGGAAACGGAAATGCAGGCGGCGCGAATTTTCCTGCGCCAGGCAGCCAGCAAGCTCGACCGCAAGACGCCGGACGCCACCAAATATTGCGCCATGGCCAAGCGGTTTGTTACCGACACCGCCTTCAATGTTGCCAATGACGCGCTGCAACTGCATGGCGGCTATGGCTACCTGGCCGACTTCGGTGTCGAAAAGATCGTTCGCGATCTGCGGGTGCACCAGATCCTTGAGGGTACCAACGAGATCATGCGGGTGATCATTTCACGCGCGTTGCTTTCGGAGCGCGCCGCATGAGCATTCGCATCCGCAAGATCGGCTGCATCGGCCAGATTACACTGCAGCGGCCCGAAGCGCTCAATGCCGTGACCTACGAGATGGTGCTGGCCATTGAAGCCGCCCTTGACGGCTGGCGCGACGATGAGCGCGTGGCCTGCGTGCTGATCGATGCGGAAGGGCACAAGGCATTCTCCGCCGGCGGTGATCTTCAATTCATGCATGACACCGCCTCCAACGGCGATTTCGAGGCCGGCCGGACATTCTGGCGCGACGAATACCGGCTCAATGCCAAGATCGCCGCTTACCCCAAGCCCTACATTGCGCTGTGCCAGGGATTTACCATGGGCGGCGGCGTTGGCGTGTCGCTGCACGGCTCGCACCGGGTGGTGGGCGAAACTTCGAAGATTGCCATGCCTGAATGCGCGGTGGGGTTGGTTCCCGATGTTGGCGGAACATTGTTGCTGGCGCGGGCGCCTGGGCGGCTGGGTGAGTATCTCGGCGTGACCGGCTACCGCATGAACGCGTCTGACGCGATCCTGGCCGGCTTTGCCGACTATTTCATTCCCGAGACAGAATGGTCCGGCCTGACCGAAGCACTGATCGAGACCGGTGACTGGTCGGCGGTTGCAGCGCTGGCGCGCGACCCCGAAGATGGTCCTTTGCTTGCCTTGAGGGAGCAGGTCGATGCGCATTTCGGCGAGGATACGCTTGCCGAAATCCTCGCGTCCTTGCCTGATGATGACTGGGGTGCGGCGACAGCCAAATCCATTCGCGCCGGCTCGCCTCTGTCGACAAATTGCACCATTGAACTTGTACGTCGGGCGCGTGAAAGCAACGATATCCGTTCGGCGCTTCAACAGGAATACCGCTTCACTTCGCGCAGCGCGTCGGAAGGCGATTTCGTCGAGGGCATTCGTGCCGCGATTATCGACAAGGACAGAAATCCGCACTGGCGTCACGACCGGGTGGAGGATGTGACGGCTCAAATGGTGACAGCCATGCTGTCGCAAGCGCCGGGCGGCGATATCGAGCTTTAGCGCGGCGATGGTCGCCGCTTTCGAAGGGTTTGTTGGGAGGATGGCATGAAAATCGGATTTATCGGACTGGGCAACATGGGCGCACCGATGGCGGCCAATCTGGTCAAGGCCGGACATCAGGTCACCGGATTCGACGTGGCGGGCGTCACCGTTGACGGAGTGGCCAAAGCGAAGTCGGCCGCGGATGCGGCATCGGGCCAGGACGCGGTGATCACCATGCTGCCCAATGGCGAGATCCTGCGGTCTGTCTATGCCGAGATTGTCCCGGCGGGCGCCAAGGGCTCGACCTTCATCGATTGCTCGACGGTTGACGTCGACAGCGCCAAGGCTGCGCATGAGCTGGCATCAGCGAATGGTTTGCTTTCAGTGGATGCGCCGGTTTCCGGTGGCGTCGGTGGTGCGGCGGGCGGCACGCTGACCTTCATGGCCGGCGGCAGCGACGAGGCCTTTGGCCGCGCCGCACCGTTGTTTGAGATCATGGGCCAGAAGGCCGTGCATTGCGGCGAAGCCGGCGCCGGGCAATCGGCCAAGATCTGCAACAACATGCTGCTCGGCATCTCGATGATCGGGACCTGCGAAGCCTTCGCTCTGGCCGAAAAGCTGGGGCTTTCGGCGCAGAGCCTGTTCGATGTGGTCTCGACCTCGTCGGGTTCGTGCTGGTCGGTCAACACCTATTGCCCGGTGCCTGGCGTCGGCCCGAAAAGCCCGGCGGACAATGGCTACAAGCCCGGCTTCGCGGCCGAATTGATGCTGAAGGATCTCAAATTGTCGCAACAGGCAGCTTCAAGTGTATCCGCGCAAACGCCGATGGGAGCGCGCGCCACGGAACTCTATGACGCGTTTGTCTCGGGTGAGGGCAAGGGCATGGATTTCTCGGCGATGATCGAAAAGCTGAAGTGAAACATGAACGAGAAAAAGGGGCCGTTGGGCCCCTTTATGCTGCTTGAGTTTACCTGGCTGAACCGATGTTGCTCAGAACTCGCTCCAGTCTGCGCCTACCACTGCCGCATTGCCCCTGGGCCGGGTATTGGCCGGCGCCTGAGTGGCATGTGGCTGCTTGCTCCGCATCCTTGTAGCCATGGCTCCGAGTTCCGATGACGAGGCGTTTTTTGTAACCTGGAAATTGGCGACCAGTTTGCCGAGCACCTGCGCTTCATTGTTGAGCGTCAGGCTGGCGGCAGTGGTTTCCTCCACCATGGCAGCGTTTTGCTGGGTGACCTGATCCATCTGGTTGATAGCCTGGTTGATCTCTTTGATGCCGACAGCCTGCTCGGATGCCGATTGGGAGATTTCACGGATCAGGCTGTTGATCCTGTCCACCTGGGCGGAAATATCCTTGAGTGCCGTGCCGGTCTGGCCGACATATTCGACGCCCTGGTCAACGTGACCGGCTGACACCTTGATCAGGGTGGCAATCTCCTTGGCCGCAGACGCCGACCTCTGGGCAAGTTCGCGGACTTCCTGGGCAACGACGGCAAAACCGCGACCGGCTTCACCGGCACGCGCTGCTTCAACACCCGCATTCAGGGCCAGCAGATTGGTCTGGAAGGCGATTTCGTCAATCACGCCAATGATGCGGCTGACTTCGCGGGAAGATTGTTCGATGCCGGTCATGGCATCGACGGCCTTTTCAACGATTTCGCCTGAATCGCTGGTGCTCTTATTGGTGTTTTCCACCGTATGAGCGGCGGTCTTGGCATTTTCCGCGCTGGCGTTGACCTGAGAGGTCAGCTGTTCCAAAGCCGCCGCGGTTTCTTCAAGACTTGCCGCCTGCTTTTCGGTGCGCATCGACAGGTCGTTGGTGGCGGAACTCATCTCGCCGGTGCCGGCCGTGATATTGGAAACAGAAGCGTTGACTGTCGTGATGGTCTGCTCAAGGCTCTGCATGGCCGAGTTGAAATCATCGCGGAGCTGGGCGTATTCGCCGGGGAATTCCTCGGTGATACGATGCGTCATGTCGCCGGCGGAGAGCCGGGACAGGCCAGCCCCCAGGCGGGTGACGATCTGTTTTTGCAGCGCCGCGGCGTTGGCCCGTTCGGTTTCGGTGGTTTCGCGTGCGCTCTCGGCACTCTTGCGATCCCGCGAAGCCTGGGATTCGAGTTGGTCGGATTCTGCCAGGCGGTGGCGGAATCCTTCAAGCGCGCGCGCGACAGCTCCGGTTTCGTCCGAGCTGCTCTGGCCGCTGATCGGTTTGTCATACTGACCGTTGCTGAGAGTCTGAACATCTGCGACCAGGCTGTCGAGTGGCCGCTTGACCAGACGATGGCTCGCGACAAAAATGCCGATCAGCACAGCGCCGAGAACGATCAGGCCGCCAATGACCATCATGAGGGTCTGCTGCATGACCGGTCCGGAAATGGCCGCATCGGGGACATCGACAAGAACGACCCAGCTTGCATTCACGCCTGGAAGCTCAAAAGGATAGACAAGGCGATGGACAACAGATCCGTCTTGACCGGCAAGATCACGCACCGTGCTTGATGCGCCACGGCCAAGGGCCGCCTGGACTTCAGATTGTCCGTCGGCGTCGAAGTCAGTCATCATGGCTTCCGGCGTCGGACCGACCAGCCATTTGCTGTCTTGTGAGACCAGCATGACCCGACCGGTTTCAAATGGCCGCATTTTCGACAGTTTGTCTGATAGCGAGGCGAGTGAAACATCGATGCCTGAAACACCGATCAGCTTGCCACCGGAATTTACCGGGAAGGTGATCGAGGTCAATGTGGTGGGAACTTCAGATTCCTGCGCCATGTAAGGCGGAGTGATGGCACCTTTGCCGCTGTTGGCGGATAGTGCATACCAGGAATCGGCCGGACTGATTTCGAAGGTGGAGAAGTGAATATCGCCGCTGCTGGTCTTTGACCAGTAAGGGCTGAACGTACCCTTCGAATTGCCTGCCATTTCCTTGTTGTCGATGTAGTCTGCCTGACGACCGTCAAATGCGTTTTCAGCTTCTGCGAACCAACTGCCGAAAGCCAGATCGTGAGTCTGCATTGTGGCCTTGAGCATGTTCATGATGCCCTTGCGGTCGAGGTCGCCTTCTGCGTGAGCGCGGCCGGTAATGGCGGCAACCGTTGCGGTGGCCGTGGTCAAGCCACCGATCTCGCCGGCAATGTCGGCGGAGATGGCTTTGGCTTCGACCTGGGCTTGTTCAAACACCAGCGCTTCAACGCGCTCGCGGGTGTTGGAGATAAGGACAAAATTGGAGATGACAAGCACAGAAGCGACAGTGGCACCTGCCACTACAATGAGCTTTGTGGCGAGTGATTTTTTTAAGAAGCCGAGCATGCGACTTATTCCTTGAATAATGAGCACCTGCCAAAAGCAGCGTGCAGGACGGATAAAAAGGGGGAGGAACCATCATGGTCGCCGCGGGCCCGGTCGCGATTACATTCCGCACCTTTTTCGGCCTCGAAAATTCTTATGTGGGGCTGTTGGTTTCTGAATTGTGAATCCGCACTCCACGTCGCTACGATAGGTGAATTTGCCGCATGCAACCCCATTATATTTATAGGATTTTTGTGGCCCGCCTATCGAGGGCGGCACGGTTTCGATGCAGGCTGCCAGGGTTTGTTTAGTGCAGTCCCGGTCTGCGATTCTGGAAGACAAGCGCTTTGTGAAGCTGCGGTTCACATGATTGGTTTGCTGAATTCCATCACCCGGCAACCGATAACGACGCAGGCAACAGCGGCTGAAAACCGGTGGCGTCACGGCTTAACAGGAAGGTTGATGGTTGCGTTTACAACTGATTTTATGGGCATCTGATTCCAACAACATTCGAAGCGTGCCGATGACGCCAAGGAAGAAGGACTTCTGCCCGGCGGCCTGGGTCTGCACAATATGGTGATGCCACACGGGCCTGATCATGATGCCTTTGAAAAGGCCTCGACGGTGGAGCTGAAACCGGTCAAGCTGTCGGATAGGAGGACGTTTAAGTTTGGAACCCGATTCCCGCGGATGGTCACCCGCTATGCCGCTGAGCTTGATATGCTGCAGGCGAGCTGCGTGAATTGCCGGGAAGGACTTGAGCGGAAATTTGACGGCACGCCGGAAGCTGCCGCCATGGGAGAGCGAGATGAGCGAACGGCTGGTTATTCTGGGGTCAAAGGGTGGTCCGGCGATCCGTCCGGGTGGTCCATTGCCGACATCGTCGCTGATCGAGATCGGCGGACGCCGGATTGTGATCGATTGCGGCCTGGGGGTCTCGCGCGGGCTGGTCGAGGCCGGAATGGCGCTGAACCAGCTCGACATAATTCTGATCACGCACCTGCATTCCGATCATGTGCTTGAACTGGGGCCGCTGCTGCATACGGCATGGACTTCCGGCCTGAATGCACCGGTTGCGGTGTTCGGTCCGGTTGGCACGAAAGCGGTCTGGGACGGTTTTGTTGCTTCACTGAGCTATGACATCGATCTCAGGATCGACGACGAGGGGCGACCCGACATCCGCGACCTTGTGACGATCTCGGAAATCGGCGAGGGCGTGGTGATCGAGGAAGGCGGGCTTAAGATCGAGGCGTTGCGGGTCGAGCACCCGCCGGTCACCGAGTGCTACGCGCTCAGGGTCAGCCACCAGGGCCGCGTCGTCGTGTTCTCTGCTGATACCGCCTATTTTCAGCCCCTGTCCGGATTTGCCCGCGATGCCGATATTCTGGTGCATGAGGCCATGCATCCCGATGGCGTCGACAGGCTGGTGGCGCGAACCGGAAACGGCGAGCGGCTGAAAGCCCATCTGCTCGCCAGCCACACCATGGCGGCCGATGTCGGACGAATAGCCACGGATGCGGGTGTGGGCCATCTGGTGCTCAATCATTTGGTGCCGGCTGATGATCCGGCCATTGCCGAAATCCACTGGACCGAGCAGGTCCGCACGACATGGGACGGGCAGCTGACCATCAGTCACGATGGGCTGGAATTGCCGTTGCCCAACTCAAATCAACAACAAAGGAAATCCGCATGAAACTTGCCACACTCCGTGACGGAAGCCGTGATGGCCGTCTGGTTGTCGTCTCGCGTGATCTGACCCGCGCGTCCGGCGTGCCGCATATCGCGCGCACGCTCCAGGCAGCGCTGGATGACTGGAAACACGTGGCGCCGCGGCTCAAGGATGTGGCCGAGATGCTGGAATCCGGCGCGGAGCCGACCGAACGGTTTCACGAGCGCGATGCGCTCTCGCCCTTGCCGCGAGCCTACCAGTGGGCCGATGGCTCGGCTTACGTCAACCATGTCGAACTGGTGCGCAAGGCGCGCGGCGCGGAAATGCCGGCGAGCTTCTGGGACGTTCCGCTGATGTACCAGGGCGGGTCAGACAGCTTTCTGGCGCCGCGCGGAGCGATCCGGATGGCGGATGAAGCCTGGGGCATCGATTGCGAGGGCGAAGTGGCGGTGATTGTCGGCGATGTGCCGATGGGCGCGGACATCGACACCTGCCGTGAGGCGATCAAGCTGGTCATGCTGGTCAATGATGTCAGCCTTCGCGGATTGATCCCTGCGGAACTTGCAAACGGGTTCGGGTTCTTCCAGTCCAAGCCATCCTCGGCGTTCTCGCCGGTTGCGGTGACGCCGGAAGCGTTGGGAAAAGCCTGGGATGGCGGCAAGCTGCATCTGCCGCTTGAGGTTGATCTCAACGGAGAGGCTTTCGGGCGCGCCAATGCCGGCGTCGACATGACATTCGACTTCCCGAAATTGATCGCCCATGCGGCGAAGACGCGGGACTTGTGCGCTGGCACGGTCATCGGCTCGGGAACCGTTTCCAACAAGGGGCCGGAGGGCGATCCGGGCAAGCCGGTGAGCGAGGGCGGCGCCGGCTACTCCTGCATCGCCGAGATCCGGATGATCGAGACCATTACGTCGGGCGCACCCAAAACCCCGTTCATGCGGTTCGGCGATACCGTCCGCATCGAAATGAAGGATGGAGATGGCCAGTCGATCTTCGGTGCTATCGAGCAAACGGTCGAGAAATCTTAGGGGCAATCCATGGACATGCCGATCCTGTATGACTACTGGCGCTCGTCGGCGAGCTACCGCGTCCGCATCGCGCTCAATCTGGCGGGCATCGCGTACAAGACAGAGGTGGTCGATCTGCCGGGGCAGGCGCACAAGGCGTCTGCCCATCTAGCGCGAAATCCGCAGGGGCTGGTGCCGACGCTCGAAATCGACGGACTGATGCTGACCCAGTCGCTGGCAATGATCGAGTATATCATCGAAACCCGCGGCGTTCCGCTGTTGCCGGATGATGCGGCCGGCCGGGCGCGGGTCAGGGCGCTGGCCGACGCGATCGCCATGGATATCCATCCGGTCTGCAACACGTCGGTCGTCGCACACGTGCTTGAACTGGCCGGAGGCGACGACGCCATGCGGGTGGCCTGGATGCAGCGCTTCATTGCTAAGGGGCTGGGCGCCTTCGAGGTGCTTCTCGATCATCCGGCAACCGGCAAGTACTGCCATGGCGAAACGCCGGGACTTGCCGATCTCTGCCTGATCCCGCAGATCTACAATGCCGAACGTTGGGGCGCGGATATTTCCGGGCTGAAGCGCATCCAGGCGATCCGGGCGGTCTGCGATCAGTTGCCGGCCTTCATCAATGCGCACCCGGACAGGGCAAATAATTAGCCGAATTCATAGGCTTGCAAGGCGCTTTTCAACTGCTGCAAGATATTTTGCGCGGCTTTCCTGTGTCGATTTGTCCATCATGTAGTGAGCCATGAACACCCGGCGGCAGGTCTTGGCGCACAAGGCCCGCATGCCGCGCAGGATGGTGCGCTTGCCGGGATGACCAACGGCATAGGACCACCAGCGCGGCGCGCCGCAGGTGGTGATCACGCCCAAGAGGCGGACATGGGTCATCAGCGGCTTGATCGGGCCGGGGCCATCAGGAATTGCAAATGTCAGATCCGACGTCCAGACCCGGTCGAGCCAACCCTTGAGCATCGCGGGCAGGCCGTACCACCAGGTCGGATAGACAAATATCAGCGCTTCGGCAGCCTTGAGCCGGCGGGCGTGATCGGGAAACGGGTGATCGGCCAGTTTCATGTCATTGTATCGGCGGCGCTCATCGGCGGGCATCACCGGCTCGAAGCCTTCGGCATAAAGATCGAGCAGGTCGACGTCGTGCCCGGCTTTTTCAAGTCCGCGGATGGCGGCATCGCGGACTGAAGCGCAAAAGCTTTCAGGAACCGGATGGCAATAGACGAGGAGAATGCGCATCAGATTTTGTCCACGGCGCTTCCCACGCGCGTCATGAAGGCCTGACGGGTCTTGTCGGTGGAAAGGTTCATTTCGTAGTGGGCGAGATAGGTGACAGGGGCGCCGGGCCTGACCGTGGCGCGAAGCATGCGGTTGGCGATCTTGCGCGGCGGGTCGCCCATCAGCCATGAACGGAATCGCGAGCCGCCATAGGAGGTCACGACCAGGATCTTTTCGATGTTGTGCAGGGTCGGCTGAACCTTGCCGTTGACCAGACCAAACGACACGCCGGGAAGAAACACCCGGTCGAACCAGCCCTTGAGGATGGCCGGAAAGCCGTAATTCCACACCGGATACACCAGCACGAGGGCCTGGGCGGCGAGCAACCGGTCGACATGGGATTCGACCGGTTTCCGGTTTTTGGTCAGGTCATGATAGTCCAGCCGCTCGGCCTCGCTCATGACCGGATTGAAGCCGTCCTTGTACAGGTCGATGACATCGACCTCGTGACCGTTCTGCGACAGCCGGTCGGCGGTCAGGCGGAACAGGCCGGCATTGAAGCTTGATGCCACCGGGTGGGCATGGACCAGAAGAACTCGCATCTCGATAGCCTCAACTCGCCTGTTTCAAGCCTTTGAACAACCAGACCTCTCCGGAACCGAAATCATACTCCGGGTCATCCCAGGCAATCATCTTGCCCGGATTGAGCAGGCCCTTGGGATCGGCCTGCCGCTTGAAGTCGAGCTGGATCTCGTCGGTCTGCTTCATCCCGCCTTCCTCCAGCGTAAAGCGGTGCGGATTGAACACCGGGCAGCCGCTGGCGTTGTGCAGATCGACGATCTCGTCGAGCCGCTCTTCGGTGGTGAAACGAATGAGCGGCAATCCGAAACAGGTGATGTCGCCATCGAAACGGACGAATTCGAGGTGAGAAATCATCTCGCCCGGGAACATCCGGTCCATCTTCGCGGCAAGATCGAGCTGGTTGGGGAAGGGATAAAGCGTCTGCAGATAGGTCCAGGCCGGATCGACACGCAGTGCGCGCAAGGTGGTGTGATTCCAGGCCAGTTCGAACACCGGCGGCAACCCCTTGAGATCGCCCGCGGTGGTGGCGTCGAACACGATCTCGCCGGAGTTTCTCGCCGTGAACGCCTTGAAGGCGTCGTGGCTCTGCGGCGCCACCATCACCAGAACCACGCTCTGGCCTTCGGTGAGGAATTTTTGATGGCGCTTGAAATAGTCAAACGGGCAGGGTGCTGCGACAACTGAAATCAGTTTGGTGAGAATGCCGTCCTGACGGGCCAGCGCGTTGGCGTAAATCGCCGCTGCATCGAAGCTGTCAAAACCGACAATGGCATCGACCCAGTCATAGGCAGGCGCCAGCGGCATTTCGATTTCGGTGATGATGCCGTTGGTGCCGTAGGCGTGGGTGACCTTGTGCAGATCCTCGCCGGTGAGGTTGAGCACACGCGGCTGTTGTTCCATGGTGACGACACGCAGGCGGATGATGTTGCCGAAATCGCGCAACCCGCCCCAGGAGATGGAGCCGACGCCGCCGGAGCCGCCGGCGATGAAACCGCCGATGGTCGCAGTGTGCGCGGTGGAGGGATGCATGCGCAACTCCTGCCCGGAGGCTTCGCGAACCGCCTTGTCGAGGTCGGAGCAAACCACCCCCGGTCCGCAGACCACGCTGCCGGGTCTGATGTCGCGGATGTCGTTGAGGTCTGCAAGGCTCAACACCACACCGCCGGACAACGGCATGGCCTGGCCGTAATTGCCGGTGCCGGTGCCGCGCGGAGTCACCGGAACCTCATGACGGTAACAGGCCTTGAGAACGCGGATCAGCTCCTCCTCGTTGCCGGGCGAGACCACGATATCACCGGTGACATGGTCGAGCTGACGCTTGAGAACCGGGGAATACCAGTAGAAGTCGCGGCTTTTCTGCTGAACGATCTTGTCGTTGTGCTCGATTCGAATGCCGTCAAGGTCGGCAATCAGTGCGGTCATGTCCATGGCTCAAAGCTCCATCAAGTCGTCAAGGTCCTGGTAGTCGGGGACAGTCGCGTCAATGAGCTTACCTTCTCGGATAAGTGTTCGGCGGCTTTCGGGTCGGGAGAGTAGTTCAGTCAGGCTTCGCCCGCGAAACAGAACGAGATCTGCTCCGGCGCCTGGCCTGAGGGTTCCTGCATCGGCAAGACCCATGGCACGGGCCGGATTGGTGGCAATCGTCGCCGGCCAGTTGCCGACAGGGTGGTCGAAATGCAGGATCCGTGTGGCTTCGCGGTAGACTTCCAGCACATCGAGATCGCCATAGGCGTAAAACGGATCGCGGGTGTTGTCGGAAGCGACGCAGACATTGATGCCGCGCGCGGCCATCTCGTGCAGCAGCGTCACACCGCGCCAGCGCGGCGTGGTGGCATTCGCGCGGCGATCCTGCAGATACATGTTGCACATAGGCAGCGAGACGACGGACAGGTCTGCGCGGGCGACCTTGTCGAGCGTCGCACTGATCCTGGCATCGGGCTGCCGGGCCAGCGAACAGCAATGGCCGACCAGGATCTTGCCCTCAAATCCATGGCGCAAAGCGGCCTCGGCGATGCAGTCGAGGGAAACGGCAGCGACATCATCGGTTTCATCGGCGTGGAAATCGAGATCAAGGCCGAGATCCATGGCTTTGGCAAAGATCCGGTCGAGAAGCACGTCCAGATCGGGCACCATGTAGGTCACCGCGCCAAGCACACCCTGATGGCGTGCAACGATGGCGGCCAACCGGCTGAACCAGGCCTCGTTGCGGGCTTCATCGATGCCGAACAGGCAGGCGGCCTGCAGTTCGATGCGGCCTTTCCAGCGCTCCCGGACAGTCTGAAACACTGGCCAGGATATGTCTTGCTGTGGCGCCACGGAATCGAGATGGGTGCGCAACGCCTTTGTGCCGTGGGCATAGGCGCAGCGCAGCGAAAACTCCATGCGCCGCTCGACATCGTTAGCTGACCAGCGGGCGCGGCGATCTTCGCCGACAGCCGTCAGCGCACCGGGGAAACTGCCGTCCGGATTGGGTTTGCGAGCCCAGATGTGGCCCTTGTCGATGTGGGTGTGGCAATCGACAAAGGCGGGAAAGGCAATGGCTCCCCGGCAATCAATGCCGCTGCCATCCCCTGATTGTGCATTGCCGTCGCCAATGGCGATGATGTTTCCGCCGGCGACATCGATCCTGCTCAGGGCGAACCCATCGGCATCAAACACCAGCCCTTCGACGCCTGAGACGTGGGACCGGTGCAGCCGCAGATTGGTCAGTGTGAAGACCCCGGACGCGGGCAGGGTGACGGTGGACGTCATCGCTTACTGCTCCTGCTTGAGCGCGCTCTCGTGCCAGCGGTGCAGCACGAGGTGGGAAATCCATGACAGGGTGAGAAAGATCACGATCCCGGTCAGGGAAATCAGGATGAGGGCGGCAAACAAGCGCGGTGCGTTGAGCCGGTAACCGGCTTCGATGATGCGCGAGGCAAGGCCCGAGGACTGACCGGCGGTTCCGGCCACAAATTCGGCAACCACAGCCCCGATCAGCGCCAGTCCGCCGGCGATTTTCAATCCGCCGAGGAAATAGGGCATGGCGGCGGGCAACCGGAGGTGCCACAGCGTCTGCCAGCGGGTGGCGCCGTTGAGCTTGAAGTAGTCAATCAGGTTGCGGTCGACCGAATTGAGGCCAAGCGTGGTGTTGGACAGGATCGGGAAGAACGCAACGATCCAGGCGCAAAGCAGCAATTTTGTCGTCTGATCGTCGATATAGATGTTGATCAGCGGGAAGATCGCCACGATCGGAGTCACCTGCAAAACAATGGCAAATGGAAACAGGCTCATCTCGATCCAGCGCGACTGGGTGAACAGAACCGACAGTCCGACCCCGCCGAAGACAGCGAGCGCCAGTGACAAAACGGTGATGCGCAGCGTCACCAGAAGCGAGGAAAACAACAATCCGGCGTCTTCGATCAGGGTGTTGAGCACCACGCCGGGGCGCGGCAGGATGTATTGCGGAATCTCGTTCCAGACACAGATGCGGTCCCAGAAATACACGGCAGCGGCCATGATGATCAGGGGCAACAGCCAGCGTCCGGTGCGTTCCATGCGGCGGTTACGTTCGCGGCGGGCTTCGTCGGCGTCAATGACGACTGCTGCATTCTCAATGGACGGCATCGGCAGCCTCCTTGCCCATGGCGCGCGACAGGGCGTCGGATGCATTGCGGCACAATTCGGCATAGTGCGTGGAGGTTCTGAACTGCGCATCGCGCGGGTAAGGCGCCTCGACAACGAGTTCTTCAAACACCCGGCCCGGATCGGCGGCCATGACGGTAATGCGGTTGGACAGAAAAACGCTCTCGAACACCGAGTGGGTGACGAAAATGACGGTAAACCGTCGCTCCTGCCACAACTCCAGCAGATCATTGTTGAGCTTGAAGCGGGTGATCTCGTCCAGTGCCGCGAAGGGTTCGTCCATCAGCAATATGCGCGGCTTGGTCACCAGACCGCGGGCGATGGAAACGCGCATTTTCATGCCACCGGAAAGTTCCCTGGGCACGGCATTTTCAAATCCGGTCAGATGCACCCTTTCGAGTACTTCCTTGATCTGTGGTTCGGCCTCGTTACGGGACATGCCGCGCAGGCGCAGGGGCAGCCAGACGTTGTCGTAGACGCTGGCCCACGGCAGCAATGTCGGTTCCTGAAAGACAAATCCGATGTCGTTCTGATCGAGCGGCGGTCCGCGCCAGTCGACGACGCCCTGGGTTGGCGCAGACAATCCGGCAATGATCCTCAGCGCGGTCGACTTGCCGCAGCCCGAGGGCCCGAGCAGGCTCATGAAGTCACCGTCGTTGACGGTCAGGTTGACCTTGTCGAGCGCGGTGACGCCGGAAGCGAATGTCTTGCCGATGGATTGCAGGATCAGGAAAGGATGTGTCCGGTCGGGCATAGGTGTCCAGAATGTGGGCTTGCGGAAGGCAAAGCCCGCCCGGATGATGTTATCCGGGCGGGCCGATCCGTTACTTCTTCAAATCGAGGCCGACACCATTGCCGACGTAATCGAGCGTGTAGGACGCCTTGATGTCGATATCGTCCTTGACCACGCCGGCCTTGACCATCTTGGCATAGAAACTCTCCATGCGCGCATCGGTCATGGCGCCGATACCCATGGTTTCTGTGTCGCCGGAATCAACGATGCCATATTCCTTGAGCTTGTCGATCGAGAAGGCGATCTGCTCGTCCGTCATGTCCGGATTGTCTTTCTGGATCATGGCGTTGGCGGCGGCATTGTCGCCGTAGAGATAATTGTACCAGCCCTTGATCGAGCCATCGACGAAGCATTTGACCACTTCCGGCTTCGTATCAATCGTGTTCTGCATGACTTCGATCGTGGTCGAATAGGTGTCGAAGCCGTAATCGGCAACGAGGAACAGATTGGGTTTGAAGCCGCCTTCGCGCTCGACCGCGAAAGGCTCGGAAGTGATGTAGCCCTGCTGCGCGGATTTCGGGTTGGCGATGAAAGGCGCCGGGTTGAAGGTGTAGGGCACACGTTTGGAGGCGTCGAAGCCAAACTCGGTGATCATGTATTGATAATAGCTCTGGAAACCAGCATCGCCCAAAATGAACTGTTCGGCGTTTTTCAGCTCTTCCCAGGTATCAAGGCCCTGACCGGGATGGGTCATGATAACCTGCGGTTCCTTCTGAAAAGTGGCGGCGACAACCTTGACCGGGATATTCTGTTCCACCGCGGAGAAAGCTTCCAGCATGTTGCCGCCCATGTGGAACTCGATCTTGCCTGCCAGCAAAAGGGCGCGGTTGTTCACCTGGGGCCCGCCCTGCGCGATGGTGACATCAAGTCCGCAGGCCGCGTAAGTGCCATCGGCGACAGACTGATAGAAACCGCCATGTTCCGGCTGCGCCAGCCAGTTTGTGCCAAAAGTGACATTTTCAGCGGCAGACGCCTGCGCGCTCAAAGCCAGGGTGACCGCCAGTGCGGCCGAGGAACGAAGAAGAAGCGTCATGTACACCATCCCTTTTCATATGAACGGAATTCCATATCGAATTCCGTATTTCGGACTACACGGGTATCTAGCAAACCGCATGCCATGAGCTGTGAACACGGGTCTGTCGAGATCGCATACCCCAAACTGCCCAGGTGTTTTGTCTGATCGCGTCTTACGTAAGCATACCGCCTAATTTTTCATCTGCAATTGGCGTTACGCCGAGAAGCTCGCCCATTCCAGGCCGGCATGGGATAGACTAAGAAAACCTTTCAAGACTTGACGGAGTCCTTGCACATGACTGGCGAGATGAAACACCACACTCCACCCTCGATCCGCGCTCCATTCGCCCGGTACAGCCACGCCGTGGAAGTGCCGCCAGGACACCGCCTTGTGTTTTGTTCAGGGCAGTTGTCGATTACCGTGGATGATCATATTCCGGAATCGGCGGAAGCGCAGACCGAGCTTTGCTTTGACAATATCGCGGCTGTGCTGAACTCGGCCGGATTGGAATTGGCCAATATCGTCAGGATAAATGCCTATGTCACGGATCGGGCTCATTTGCCCGGTTACATGAAAGTGCGTGACCGGCTGTTTGCGGATCCGGCGCCGGCCTCGACACTGATGATCGTCTCTGGTTTCGCGCGTGAGGCTTTCAAGGTCGAGATCGAAGTCATTGCCGCCGCGCCGGAACAGGACTGGGGTATGAAGGAGAATGAAGATGATACGGAAAATCTGGTGGGGTGATTTCACCACGCGCGAATTCGATGACCTCGATCCGGACAGGACAATTGCCGTGCTTCCGGTCGCGGCAATCGAGCAGCACGGGCCGCATCTTCCTGTTTCCACCGACAGTTCCATCATGAAGGGCATGCTGGAGACTGTCATCGCGCATGCGCCGGACGATCTGGATATCCGCATCCTGCCGGTGCAGTGCGTGGGCAAGTCCAACGAGCATCAGCACGCACGGGGAACCCTGACCATTCCCGCCGCCACCCTGATTGATCATTGGGTCGAGCTTGGCCATTCGATCGCCCGCGCGGGGATCCGCAAGGTGGTGCTGGTCAATTCGCATGGCGGCAATGAAGAGGTAATGGGCATCGTGGCCCGAGAACTCAGGGTGCGCGCCAGAATGCTGGCGGTGAAGACGTCCTGGATGCGGTTTGGCTTGCCGGACGGAATGTTCAGCAAAACAGAAACGGCTTACGGCATTCACGGCGGCGATGTCGAAACATCGCTGATGCTGCATTTCCGGCCTGAGCTTGTGACAATGGACAAGGCGGAGAATTTTGTCTCTTCGGTGACGCTGGCCGAAAAGGAGTTCAGCCTGCTGCGGCATACCGGTCCGCATGCATTCGCCTGGATTGCCAGCGACCTGAATGCATCCGGCGCGGTCGGCGAGGCGGCCCTGGCGACGCCAGCCAAGGGTGAAGCGACGGCGCGTCATCAGGCAAAAGGCTTTCTCGATCTGATGAAGGATGTTCGTGCCGCCAAACTCGACGATTGGCTGGCGTGAAGGCGCCACAGCGCTGATTGCGGCGCAGCGTCAGGACTTCGGAATGGTCTTGATGCGGGCAACTTTGCCGACAATCTCGGACGTCAAAAGTGTCGTGAACTTGATATTGAGGGTGTAGTTGCCCTGGCTTCTGGCTTTGCCATGCACTTTGGACCCCAGGCCGGGAATGATGATGTACACATCCTCGGCCTTTTTCGGAAAATAGTCAGAGGTGATGAGGCAGCCATCCTCACTAAGATTGACCAGCCAGGACGGTACGGCGATGTGCTCGTCGCCGTCACGTCTTCGGACGTGGGTTATCACCGGACAATTGGCGTCGCGGCGCAAATAGACCGCCTCTCGGTCCTTCATATTGCCCAGGCGGGTCAGCGCATGATTTTTCGGCTCCATGGTTTTCGTCCTCACATAGCCGCAGAATACTTGGCTTGAGACTGGCATGCCGAAGCTAATGAATTGTTTACGGATTGGTCGAATTATGACAGGTCAACCGTGATCCGGTTTGAGTGCACACCGGACCCGTGCGGGCGGGCCAATCGATGGTTCCTCCGTTTGCACAGGTTCAACTTGCAGGGCGAGCCTAACCGAATCGGGCTGTTTATCAACGCTTTAATTATGAAATACGGCTTGCCGGCGCAGCGCGGGCTTGAGTTTGACGCCCACTATCTTCAGTTTGTGACTCATGCCCAGTTTCGAGACCACCCGCCGTGTTCCGCATTCTCCGCGCCAGATGTTTGATCTGGTTGGCGATGTCGAGCGATATCCGGAATTCCTGCCGCTGTGCGAGGCGCTGAACGTTCGCTCGCGAAAGGAACGCGATGGCAAGGCGCTGCTGATTGCAGATATGACGGTGGGCTACAAGGCGATCCGCGAGACCTTCACCAGCCAGGTGCTGCTGAAGCCCGATGAACTTGCCATCGACGTCAAATATCTTGATGGTCCATTCAAGTATCTCGACAACAAATGGAATTTCGAGCCGCACGATGAGGCCGGATGCGAGATCAGGTTCTTCATTGATTACGAGTTCAAGAGCAGGATGCTGGGCATGCTGATGGGCACGATGTTCGACCGCGCCTTCCGGATGTTCGCCGAAGCCTTCGAGAAACGCGCCGGAGCCATTTACGGCGCCCCCGGCGTCTCCTGATACAATCAGTTACGCCGATTTCGCGCGGTTGATCAGGGCTTCCAGTGCTGCGCGCACAGTCGCCGCGCGGATCATGTCGCGACTCCAGGACGGATCCCAGCGCAACTCGACGGCGCTGGTCAGATCCTCAGGACCGGACAGCCCCATCCAGACCAGACCAACCGGCTTGAGCTCTGTACCGCCGCCGGGGCCGGCGACGCCGGTCACCGATACGGTAAACCCCGCCTGTGAGCGTCGCCGTGCGCCGAGCGCCATTTCCGTGGCGACCTGAGCCGAGACCGCACCGAAGCTCTCGAGCGTCGAGGCGCGAACCCCCAGCATGTCCTGCTTGGCCTGATTTGTGTAGGTCACGAAACCGCGGTCGAACACCACTGAAGACCCGGCGATGTCGGTGATGGCGCCGGCGATCAGCCCGCCGGTGCAGGATTCAGCCGTCGCCACCATCGCGCCGATTTCAGAAAATGTCTCAAGGATTTCCTGCGCCAGCAGGCGACTGTCGGCACGGATTTCGGCGAGCATGTCAGCCTCGGTCATCGCTGGTCTCCAAACACAACAGTGGCTGTGGCGATGGCGGCGATGCCTTCGCGGCGACCGGCAAAGCCAAGTTTTTCATTGGTTGTAGCCTTGACCGAACAGCGGTCGATCGAAATGTCGAGGATCCGGGCCAGTTCGGCGCGCATCGCCTGCCTGTGCGGTCCGATCTTCGGCGCCTCGGCGATCAGCGAAACATCGGCGTTCATGATCACGCCGCCGGTGTCCCGGACTATCCGGGCGGCGTGAGCGAGAAAGATGTCCGATGCGGCGCCGCGCCATTGCGGGTCGGATGGCGGAAAATGATCGCCGATATCACCGGCGGCGCAGGTGGCCAGCAGTGCGTCCGTCAGCGCATGCAGGCCGACATCGGCGTCGGAATGTCCGTCAAGCCGCTGATCATGCGGTATTTCCACCCCGCACAGTGTAACAAAGTCGCCCGGCACCAATTGGTGCACATCATAACCGTTTCCGGTGCGAACATCGGGCAACCGTGATGGCGAAAGAGCCTCGTCGGCCATGGCAATATCCTCGGCGGTGGTGAGCTTGATGTTGGAAGGATGCGCCGGCGTCAAACGTACGCCCAGTCCTGCCCATTCCGCAATTGCGCAATCATCGGTGAACCCGATAGCAGTCTCAGTCGCGGCGTTGGCGTGGGCAGTTGAAATCATCTTGAAATCAAAGCCCTGCGGTGTCTGGGCGGCGAACAGGCCTGAGCGCGAAACGGTGCCTGCAACCTGGCCATTGGCGTCGCAGCGCTTTAGCGTGTCGGCCACTGCGACAGCGGGCAGGGCGGCCATGGAGCCCGCGTTCAGCGCCTCAAGCACGCCATCAATAATCTCATGGGTCACGAACGGACGAACCGCGTCGTGAATCAACACATGGCGCGGCGGCGATGCTGACAGCGCCTGAAGGCCTGCGCGAACCGAGGCCTGCCGGTCGGCGCCGCCGAAAACCGTGCGGACGCTGGCCATGCCGGAAAGCCCAGTGGTGGCCGCGGCATAAAGGGCTTGATCATCGGCATGAATGACGACCACGACTTCAGCGCAATCGGGATGCGACAGGAAGGCCGAAAGCGTTCGGGCAATCACCGGGCGTCCGCCAATCCAACGGTACTGTTTCGGCCCGTTTTCCGGTGAACCGGCCCGCTCACCGCGGCCTGCGGCAACAATTACCAGGCCGAATTTTTGTGCATTGTTCATTTACATACAGATCCCGCGACCCTAACTCCGCAGGTGTTTAGAGCTTGTATCGCGTGGAAAAAAGCTCTTTCGCTTTTTTCTCGGCAACCGGCCGATTACAGCTTGGCAACACCACGGTAATTGGCTAAAAAAAGGGCAACGATGAAAGTTGCGCGATACGTATGCAAAATATCAACGCCATTTTAAGTCAGCCGCTTCAGATCGGATCTGTCAGGGCGCGGAACCGGGTGTTTCTGGCGCCGCTGTCTGGCATCTCCGACCTGCCGTTCCGGCAATTGGCGTGGAAACATGGCGCGGGGCTGGTTTTCACCGAAATGGTGGCAAGCCGGGAACTGGTCACGGAGCGGCGCGAATCGCAGGTCCGTTTGCGTGGCGACGGCATCGATCCGCATGTGGTGCAGCTTGCTGGCCGTGAAGCCTGGTGGATGGGCGAGGCGGCCCGCATTGCCGAGGCCGAAGGCGCGTCGATGATCGACATCAATATGGGGTGCCCGGCCAAGAAGGTAACAGGCGGATATTCCGGCTCGGCGCTGATGCGCGACCCCGATCATGCGCTGGGGCTGATCGAGGCGACAATCAAGGCGGTTTGCGTACCGGTAACGCTGAAGATGCGGCTTGGCTGGGACGATGACAGTCACAATGCGGCCCTGATCGCGGCGCGGGCGGAAGCCGCCGGCGTTCAGATGATCACGGTCCACGGCCGCACCCGCATGCAGTTTTACGAGGGCGTGGCCAATTGGGACGCCATCGCCCGTGTCCGGGATGCCGTCACCGTGCCGTTGATCGCCAATGGCGATGTGGATTCGCTCTCCGCCATCACCGAGTGCCTGCGCCGTTCGGGCGCCGATGCTGTCATGGTCGGGCGGGCCTCTCGCGGTCAGCCGTGGATTTGCGGAGAACTGGCCGGTTCGGGCAGCGTACCCGCACCCAGTGCCGAGCGCGCGGACGTGGCGCTCGCGCATTACCGGATGATGATTGACCATTACGGCGAGGATGTCGGCGTACGCCATGCCCGCAAGCATATCGGCTGGTATCTGGACACGCTTGCGCCGTTTGCTCCGATCGCGCTGAAAAGGGCGATGATGACGTCGCGCAATCCCGACGAAGTGCTGACCATGTTCGCCGAGGCGCTTGGCGGCGACACTGTGTCCGCCTCGTTGATGGAGGGTGCTGCGTGACCGAAAAACTCGACGATCAGATTGTCGCCGCCGATGCGCAAACGGCCGGCATGGTGCTCAACGCCATCCAGCATCCCGTGATCATGGTCGATGGCGAGAGCTTGGTGTGTTTCGCCAACTGGGAAGCGGAGTCGTTTTTCGCCGCCAGCGCCAGCCATCTCGGCCGCCACAAGCTCGATGCCTTCATTCCGTTCGGAAGCCCTTTGCTCGAGCTCATCGAACAGGTGCGGGACCGCCGCGCCGCCGTGAATGAATACCGTGTGGATCTCAGTTCACCCCGCCTTGGCAATGACAAGCTGGTCGATCTCTATGTCGCGCCGGTGGCTGGCCTGCCCGGCAATGTCGTCGTGGTGTTTCAGGAACGCTCGATGGCCGACAAGATCGACCGGCAACTGACCCATCGCGCGGCTGCCCGCTCGGTTACCGGACTGGCCTCGATGCTGGCGCACGAAATCAAGAATCCGCTGTCGGGCATCCGTGGCGCCGCGCAACTGCTGGAAACGTCGGTAGGCGATGAAGATCGCGTACTTGCCCGGTTGATCCGCGATGAAACCGACCGCATTGTTTCGCTGGTCGACCGGATGGAGATCTTTTCCGACGAACGGCCGGTGGACCGGGTGCCGGTCAACATTCACTCGGTACTCGATCATGTGAAGGCCGTGGCCAAGGCGGGATTTGCGCGCCGGATCAAGTTCGTCGAGCTTTACGATCCCTCGCTTCCAGCCGTAAAGGCCAATCGCGATCAGCTGGTGCAGGTGTTCCTCAACCTGGTCAAGAACGCGGCGGAAGCGATTGGCGACGATCCAGATGGAGAGATCGTGCTGACCACAGCCTATCGTCCGGGCATTCGGCTCTCTGTTGCGGGAACCCGCGAAAAGGTTTCGTTGCCGCTCGAATTTTGCGTTCAGGACAATGGGCCCGGCGTACCTGCGGATCTGATCCAGCATCTGTTTGATCCGTTCATCACCACCAAGACCAATGGCTCGGGGCTGGGATTGGCGCTCGTCGCCAAGATCGTCGGCGGCCATGGCGGGATCGTCGAATGCGATAGCCAGAGCCGCAAAACCACATTCCGCATTCTCATGCCGGTCTCGCCCGACGGCCGGCCAATCGAGCAGTTGCCGTCTTCCAAGAGCAAGGCAACCGGCCAAAAGGACTGATATGATGGGCAAAGCAACCATACTTGTCGCCGACGATGACGCAGCGATCCGCACGGTCCTCAATCAGGCGCTCAGCCGCGCCGGCTATGAAGTCCGCATCACCTCGAACGCCGCCACACTGTGGCGCTGGGTTTCGGCCGGGGACGGCGATCTGGTGATCACCGATGTGGTGATGCCCGATGAGAACGCCTTTGATCTGCTGCCGCGAATCCGCCGGGCGCGCCCGGATCTGCCGGTGCTGGTGATGAGTGCGCAAAATACCTTCATGACCGCTATCAAGGCGTCCGAGTGCGGCGCCTATGACTATCTGCCCAAGCCCTTCGATCTCACCGAGATGATCGGCACCATCGGACGCGCGCTGTCCGAGCCGCGCAAGCTTGCAGCCCAGCCCGAGGAATCCAGCGAGGGCATGCCGCTGGTGGGACGTTCCACCGCGATGCAGGAGATCTACCGGGTTCTGGCCCGGCTGATGCAAACCGATCTGACGCTGATGATCACCGGCGAATCGGGAACCGGCAAGGAGCTCGTGGCCCGCGCGCTGCATGATTACGGCAAGCGCCGAAACGGTCCGTTTGTCGCCATCAACATGGCCGCGATTCCGCGTGACCTGATCGAATCAGAGCTTTTCGGCCACGAAAAGGGCGCCTTTACCGGCGCGCAGAACAAATCCACCGGCCGGTTTGAGCAGGCCGAGGGCGGAACCCTGTTTCTTGATGAAATCGGTGACATGCCGATGGAGGCGCAGACCCGGCTGCTCAGGGTGTTGCAGCAGGGCGAGTACACCACCGTGGGCGGCCGCACCCCGATCAGGACCGATGTCCGGATCGTCGCTGCGACCAACAAGGATCTCAAGATCCTGATCAATCAGGGCCTGTTTCGCGAGGATCTGTTTTACCGTCTTAACGTGGTGCCGCTGCGTCTGCCATCTCTGAGGGACCGGGCCGAGGATGTGCCGGACCTGGTGCGCCATTTTGTTCGCCAGGCCGTTGGCGAGGGGCTCGACGCCAAGCGGTTTGACGGCGAAGCGCTTGAATTGCTCAAGGCCTATGCCTGGCCGGGCAATGTGCGGGAACTGGAAAACGTGGTGCGCCGGGTCATGGCGCTTTATCCCCAGGATGTCATCACCCGCGAAATCATCGACAACGAACTCAGGATCGAATCCCCCGAACCGGCATCGCCGCAGGGATCTTCCTCGATCGGGCCGACAACCATTGCCCAATCGGTGGAGGAAAACATGCGGCGTTATTTCGCCGGATTCGGCGAGGGGTTGCCGCCTTCAGGACTGTATCAACGGGTGCTTGAGGAGGTCGAGTATCCGCTGATACTGGCGGCCCTGACAGCGACACGGGGCAATCAGATCAAGGCGGCGGATCTGCTGGGGCTGAACCGCAACACCTTGCGCAAGAAGATCCGCGAACTCGGGGTCACGGTCTACCGTTCGCCGCGGCTTGCCTGACCTGCAGCGCTGGCTCCGGCAAGTTGCGCGAGGAACCCCGACACCGTGGATTTTCGTCTGTACGTGGTCGACCAAACGCGGACCGCGTGAAAACGACATGCATTTGACATCAATGTGGTTCACGTAAAGCCTGGTCCGGCTTGACAGGCTTTGCGAGAAAGTTGCATTTTCGCCACATTGTGTTGCTTGTTCGCAACGATGCAATCCTGGCGAAATTGGAGCAGCAAGGAATTGACGGCGATCGATACAGCTCCGGACCCAGCGGAAACTGAACCGGCTTTCACTGAAACGGCGATTGCCGGACAGGAAGCCCGGCAGCGCCGGAACCTGTTTACCCTTCCCGGTGTTGCACTGGTCGGTTCGGCCTTCCTGAGCGCCTTGATCTCCTTCTCGATCCTGCTCGGACTGACACCGATTGAACCGGTCGACCAGGTTGTGCTCGCTGCGCTGGTGATCAACCTGATCTTCGTCATCGGGCTGGTTACGCTGGTCTTGCTGGAGATCCGGACGCTGCTCAAGGCGCGGCGACGGGGCAAGGCTGCGGCGCGGCTTCACATTCGCATTGTGGGGCTGTTTTCCATCGTGGCGATTCTTCCCGCGATTATGGTCGCCATCGTCGCTTCGATCACGCTGGATGTCGGATTAGACCGTTGGTTTTCGCTCAGAACCAAATCGATCGTCAATTCGTCGCTCTCCGTGGCACAGGCCTATGTGCTCGAGAATGCGCGGTTTCTGCAGGGACAGACAGTCTCGATGGCGAACGATCTCGACAATGCGCGTTCGCTTTACACGCTTGACCGCGTCGGATTCGAGCAATTCATGACGCGTCAGGCGGTCGGCCGCGGGCTTCTGGGTGCGTTCCTGGTGCGTCAGGATGGCAG
>TARA_R110002051_G_scaffold87881_2_pt1 | contig 70831 bp, 64 predicted proteins | sample TARA_R110002051 | Tara Oceans TARA_R110002051 (sample SAMEA4397023) | marine metagenome | biome: Polar Biome; feature: [MES] marine water layer (ENVO:01000295) within the mesopelagic zone...; material: water (ENVO:00002006), including particulate matter (ENVO:01000060) such as......
GCCTTTTTCGGTCAGGGTCAGCAGCTTCTTGCGCCGGTCTCCCTGATCCGTCGTCTGGTCGATATAGCCCTCATTGACGAGCTGGCTGAGAACCCGGGAAAGGCTCTGTTTTGTGATCTTCAGGATCTTCAGCAGGTCGGTAACGGTGATTCTGGGGTTACGTCCGACGAAGTAGATGACCCGGTGATGGGCCCGTCCGAGATCGATCTCCGCAAGAATGGCGTCCGGCTCACCCGTGAAGTCCCGATAGGCAAAGAACAGCATTTCGATGCCTTGCCTGAGTTCCTCCTCCCGCAGGAAAAGCGGATTGGCCATGCTTTTTACGTCAACCATGTTGACTTAATTCCTTTTGAATGTTAGCTCTTGGCCCTACTTTGGGTAACAATCTAACCAAAGCGCCCGTCAACATGAACATTTCGAACGGGTTAGGCTTTGGAGCTTGCTGGGATGAAACCTCATGAGCCTGCTTCCTTTCGATGATCGCGACGGTGCCATCTGGATGGATGGTACCTTGTTGGACTGGCGTGACGCCAAATTGCATGTACTTAGCCACGGACTGCATTATGCCAGTTCGGTGTTCGAGGGCGAACGGGTTTATAGCGGACAGATCTTCAAGTCCCGCGAGCATACCGAACGCCTGCACCGTTCCGCCGGAATTCTCGGCTTCAAGATCCCTTACGATGTAGATGCCATCGAGGCCGCCAAGCAGGCTGTCATTGATAGCATGGGGATCGTTGATGGCTATGTCCGCCCGGTTGCCTGGCGCGGCAGTGAAATGATGGGCGTGTCCGCCCAGCAGAACACCATCCACCTGGCCGTTGCCGCCTGGGTCTGGCCGTCCTATTTCGATCCGGAAGCGAAGATGAAGGGGATCAATCTGGATATCGCCAAGTGGCGCCGTCCGGCTCCCGACACCGCGCCGACGAACAGCAAGGCCGCCGGTCTCTACATGATCGCCACCATGTCCAAGCATGATGCCGAAGCACGCGGTTTCCACGATGCGCTGATGCTGGATTATCGCGGCTATGTCGCGGAGGCCACGGGCGCCAACATCTTCTTCCTGATGGATGACGGCCGTTTGCACACGCCGAGCCCGGACTGCTTCCTCGACGGCATCACCCGCCGTACGGTGAAGCAGCTCGCCATCGATCTCGGCTACGAGATTGTCGAGCGGCATATCCGGCCGGAAGAGATGACGCGGGCGACCGAATGCTTCCTGACCGGCACGGCCGCGGAAGTCACCCCGGTTGGTTCCATCGGCACCTACAAGTTCACGCCGGGCGAAGTCACCCGCAAGCTGGTCGATGCCTATGACGCGGCAGTGCGCGCCCACGCGACGAGCGTGCAGGTCGCGGCCGAGTAAGAAACGGGTCCACGAGCGCCGGGAGAACGATCCCGTTCCCTGCTGGCACTGGACAGTACTTTGATAAACGGGGGAAGCTGACATATGACAGCTTCCCCCGTTTGCACATTCGACGGCACCCACTGGGTTCCGGGACCGCTCGCCAAGGGACCTTTCCCGGGGCTGCATGGTGGCGTCGTCGGCGGATTGCTCGCCGCCGAAATGGAAAAAACGTCCCATGAAAATGGTGGCGGGATGGGATTGCAGATGTCCCTGTCCCTGCTGCGCCCGACACCGATGGAGCCGGTCGCGATCTCCGTCCGGACCCTACGACAGGGCCGCCGCTCCCTTCAGCTCTCCTCGGAACTCGTTGCCGATGGCAAGACCTGCGCCGTGGCGAGCGCCCTGTTTCTGACCCCGGAAATGTTGCCTTTTGTTGAGGAAGAGCCAGCCGAACGGGTTCCGGTTTCCGGCAAGGGTTTCCATGTCGGCCGGAGGATGGGGCAGCCCTGGTTCGCCGATGCCTGCGAGATGCGCCGGGAAGAGGGTGGCCGGATCTGGATGCGGCACATCAACCCGGTGGTGGACGGCATGGGGCCGTTGACCCGCGTTCTGTCATTGGCGGACTGGGCGACAGGCCTTTCCCGCCCTGACTGGGTGGATGGAGAAAAGGTGGTCTTTCCGAATCCGGAGATCAGCATTCACCTGCACCGCCCACCTGCAGGCGCCTGGCTGGGAGTGGACTCGCAACCGTTCTGGAATGCCAGCGGCCTCGGTATCACCGCGAGCGACCTCTATGACGAGGCGGGGTATCTCGGCCGGGCAACGCAGCCGGTTGTGCTCGCGGTGATGAAGTAAGCGCTTTCGCGCTTTTCAGGTCTCCGTCACCCCTGCATCCGCAGGGATGACGTCTTAATCTCAGATACAGACGCTGGCGAGTGGCGGCAGGCCGTTGAAGGCGACCGAGGAATAGGTCGTCGTGTAGGCGCCGGTGCCGAAGATCCAGACCTTGTCGCCGACTTTCAGGTCAAGCGGCAGCGGGTACGGATTTTTCTCATACATGACATCAACACTGTCGCAGGTCGGCCCGGCCAGAACGGCGGGCACGGCGTCTCCGGTGCGAATGGTCTCGATCCGGTAGCGGATGGCTTCATCCATGGTTTCGGCCAGGCCGTTGAACTTGCCGATATCGAGATAGACCCAGCGCGGTGCGCCGCTGTCGTCCTTTTTGGACACCAGCACGACTTCCGCCTGAATGATGCCGGCATCGGCAACCAGACCGCGGCCCGGCTCGATGATCAGGTCGAGTGCCCGGTCGCCGAACTGCTCGCGCACCGCCGCCATGACGACCGCGCCATATTCCAGCAGGTCCGTCTCGCCATTGTCGTAGGTCCCCGGCATGCCGCCGCCGAGATTGATCATGCGCAGGCTGAGGCCGGAGCGGTCGAGCCGCTGCATCAGCCTGGCGACATCGGCGAGGGCCTCGCGCCAGGCGCGCGGGTTTTTCTGCTGGGAGCCGACATGGAAGGAAACGCCATAGGCATCGAGGCCGAGACGATCCGCTTCGATCAGCAGGTCACCGGCCATTTTCACGCAGCAGCCGAATTTGTGGGACAGCGGCCAGTCGGCGCTGTCGTTCTCCGCCAGGATGCGGCAGAAAACGGAGGCGCCGGGGGCGGAGCGGGCCAGCTTCTCAAGCTCGCCCGCGCTGTCGAAGGAGAACAGCCGGACACCGCAATCGAAGGCTTTGCGGATCGCGCTTTCTTTCTTGATGGTGTTGCCGAAGCTGATCCGGCTCGGGCTGACACCCCGGCTCAGCACCAGGTCGATCTCGCCCATGCTGGCGCAATCGAAATACCCGCCGAGCGCGGCCACCCGGTCCAGAATCTCGACCGACGGATTGGCTTTGATGGCATAGAAGATATCGGCACCGCGAAAACCGGTGGCGAGAATGTTGTAGCGGGCTTCCACCAGCTCCAGATCGATCGCCAGCTGCGGGCCATCGATCACTTCATTCGCAAAATAATCTGCCAGACGCGCGGACACGGCAGAGACTGCGCGCGCTACGGGCTCCTGCTCTAGCTCAACAAGCTGAACGGCGGTGTTTTGGTTGTTGGAATACGGAACAGCGGCGAAGACGCCGCGTTTCGGCTCAAGCATCGGTGCTTCCCTCTCGGAACCGGCCCCCTCGGGACCTGAGTTTCAAAAAGGACGCCTCGTCGTTGCTTAACCTGCTGGGCTGTCTCGCCTGGGCCAGTGGCACGTGCGCGCGTCGTCAGCCGGATATGAACGTGTTCCCGGATTTATGCAAGCGGAAAAGGAGCGCAAAAAGTGCGCTCAGACGCGAAATGCCTTTGCATGGATATCGCGAATGCGTGCAGCGGTTTTCGGTGTCAGGGCGCCCGTCAGATCGTGTGGTATCCAGCGGCGCTGAAAGGCCAGCAAGACACTGCGCGCGGACTGGCTCATCAGGGCCGTTTCCGGCGCGGCATATCCGATTTCCGAAAGCAGCTGCATTGCCTCCGAAAAGACCATCGTGTCACGTGCTGTGGGGAGAGAGGCGGGCCAGAGGCCAATGCCGTTGCGGGCCAGGCTCTCCCAGTCGAACAACTCTCCCGGGTCTTCCTTACGGTCCGGGGCGACATCGGAATGGGCGAGAACGCGCGCCGGCGAAATGGGATGACGTTCAAGGATGGCTTGTGACAGATGCGTAAGGCATTCCATCTGCCGGTCCGGGAAGGGCCGGTAGCCGAACTGGTGCCCCGGATTGGCCAGCTCGATACCGATAGAGCGGGCATTGATATCCGTCGCGCCCTGCCAGGAGGCGACACCGGCATGCCAGGCCCGCCGGTTCTCGTCGACCATCCGGTAGCAGCGGCCGTCCTCATCGATCAGATAATGGGCGCTGACCTTGGCATCCGGATCGGTCAGCCGGTCGAGGGCGGCTTCGGCGGACTGCATGCCGGTATAATGCAGCAGCAGAATGTCGATAACGGTCCCGTCCGGCCGTGCGTCATGGTTCGGGGAAGGGCGTTCGATGATGTCGTCCATTCCCTCCATTGCGCGCTTATCCCCTGGCTTCCGTTTCTATCTTCGGTGCGGGTCCCGTCCGACCGATGGTCACGGCGCCAACCCCGATGATGGTAAGGGCTGCTCCGGAAAGCTGGAAGGCGTCCATATGCTCACCAAGGAAGACAATGCCGGAGGCGGCACCGACAAGCGGTGCCAGGATGGTCAGCGGCATGGTCTGGGACACGTCGTATTTCTGCAGGATCTTGTACCAGATACCATAGCCGAAGATGGTAACGCCCACGGCCATATAGATCACGCCGCCCCAACCGGCGGCACCGGCGGTCTGAATTGATTCCCATTGACCGTCCTCGAGCATCAGCGAGGAGCCGAGCATCATGGGCGCGGCCAGTACCGACATCCAGGCATTCAGCACGAACGGGTTCACGGCCCCCATCCATTTCACCTGAATATGGGCAAGGCCCCAGAGCAGCGCGGCGATGATGACGAGGCCGAGATTGAACAGGCTGCTGGAGGTTTTCGGAGCGCCTGCCAGCATGGCGACGCCGGCGAAGGCAATGGCGATGCCGAGGATCTGCCGCCGGTTCGGACGCTCGCGGAAGAAAATGACAGCAAGAATGACGGCAAACGGCACCTGGATCTGCGCCGCGATGGCGGCGAGCGAGGCGTCTGTGCCCTTGAGGCCGGTGAACATGAAGGCGAAGTGCAGCACCCCGAGGGTGACCGAGAGGCCGAAGATATGCAGGAACTTGATGCCCCGCCATCTCAGGAAAGGCAGCAGCAGGATGGCGGTTAGCAAGTACCGCAGCCCGATAAGCATCATTGGTGAGAACTCGGCCATGGCTATCTTGCCGAAGGCGAAATTCATGCCCCAGACGACCATGACGATGACGCCGAGCAGAATGTCCTTTGGCTTCATGAAGCGCGGGCTTTCTCTATGGTCTCGCGCAGCTCCTCGAGTTCAAGCCAGCGATTTTCCGCGTCCTCAAGTTCGGCCTGGGCCGCCTCAAGCCGTGCGCTGGCGGCCTTGAACCGTTTTGGATCGCCGGTGAATAGGTCGGGGTTGGCAAGCTCGTTCCCGAGCGCTTCGATTTCCGTTCCGAGTTTGTCGATCGTGTCCGGAAGGGTGTCGAGCGCACGCTGATCCTTGTAGCTGAGCTTGGCGCGCGGCTGGGACGGTTTTTCCGATGCCGGCGCCGCCGGTTTGGTCTCCCGCTTCCTCGGCTCGGCCGCCTCTTCGGCTTCCGCTTTCCGGAAGGCCGCGTAGTCGCTGAAGCCGCCGACGAACTCCTCGATCTTGCCATCGCCCTCGACGGCGATGATGGAGGTCACCACCCGGTCGAGAAAGTCGCGGTCATGGCTGACCAGGATGATCGTGCCGTCATATTCGCCGAGCACTTCCTGCAGCAGGTCGAGGGTTTCGATATCGAGATCGTTGGTCGGCTCGTCGAGCACCAGCAAATTGTGCGGCCCGGCGAACAGCTTTGCCAGCAGCAACCGGTTGCGCTCCCCGCCGGAGAGGTTCTTCACCTGCGCGCGTGCCTGACGCTCCTCGAACAGGAAGTCACGGAGGTAGGAGACGACATGCTTCGGCTTGCCGTGCACGAACACGGTATCGCCGCCACCGGGGCAGAGTGTTGACCAGAGCGTTGCGTCGCCGTCCAGCGTTTCCCGGTACTGGTCGAAATAGACGGTCTCTACACCGAAGCCGATGCGGACGCGGCCCTTGTCCGGCTTCTCCTGATCGATCAGCATTTTCAGCAGCGTGGTCTTGCCCGCGCCGTTGGCGCCAACGAGACCGATCCGGTCGCCGCGCTTGATGATGGTGGAGAAGTCCGTCGCCAGAACCTTTTCGCCGCCGTCTGGCTGCGGATAGGCCTTCGAGATGTGGTTCGCTTCAATGACGAGCTGGCCGCCGGACTCGGCGTCGCCGACGCTGAGATTGACCAGACCGGTACGCTTCATCCGCTCGGCGCGTTCGCGGCGCATGCCGAGGAGGCTGCGCACCCGGCCCATATTGCGTTTGCGCCGGGCGGTCAGCCCCTCGCGCAGCCAGCGGGTTTCCTCGGCGATCTGTTTGTCGACCCGGCGCCGGGTCGCTTCCTCGTCCGCCAGCACCTTGTCCGCCCAGTCGGGAAAGACGGAGAAGCCTTCGGAATTGCGGCGCACTTCACCACGGTCGATCCAGTAGGTCCGGTTCGACAATCTGCTGAGGAAGGTCCTGTCATGGCTGATCAGCAGGATGCCGCCCTTGAAGGCTTCCAGTTCCTCTTCCAGCCATTCGATGGTCGGCAGGTCGAGATGGTTTGTCGGCTCGTCCAGTAGCAGCACATCGGGCTCGGACACCATTGCCCGCGCCAGGGCCACGCGACGGGATTCGCCGCCCGACAGGGCATCGGTCAGCCGGTCCCCGTCGAGGGCAAGATGCAGCAGCATGGAATCGACCAGATATTCCGCCGGATGCTCGCCCGGGTGAACCGACAGGCCGCTCCGCACATGCTCGCGGATGGTGATGCCTTTCGGCAGTGGCGGGTCCTGTGGCAGGTAGGCGACCTTGGCGCCGGGCTGCACGAACCGCTCGCCCCCGTCGAGATCCACTTGCCCCGCGAGGCATTTCAGCAGCGTCGACTTGCCGGAACCGTTCCGGCCGACGAGACAGATCCGTTCGCCCTTGGCGACAGTCACGTCTACATCGTCGAACAGAATGCGTTCACTGAGGGTGAGCCGGGCGTTGCGAAGGGCGACGATCGGCGGGGCGGAAGAGGCTCGGGCCATGCTCAGTTCATACCGCGTTGTTTGGCGATACGGTCATAGGCGGCGTTGATCGCGGCCATTTTCGCCGTGGCGGCGGCAACGAATTCCTCCGGCAGACCTTCGGCGATCAGCCGGTCCGGATGATGCTCGCGGATCAGGGTGCGATAGATCTTTTTGACTTCGGCGTCGTCGGCGTCATGGGCGATGCCCAGCACGCTGTAGGGATCTTCCGCATCCTTGTCGCCGGAGACAGCACGCATGCGCTGGAAGGCCAGCGCGTCAAACCCGAAGATCTCGGCGACGCGTTCCAGATAGGCGATCTCGTTCTGGTGAATGACACCGTCCGCCTTGGCAATATGGAAAAGGCTCAGCAACAGCTCTTCAAGGATGGGAGAACCCGGGTTGAACAGCCGGGCAATCTGCTGTGCGTAGATCTCGAATCCCTCGACATCGCGCCGGGCCAGATCCCAGACCCGTCCGACATTGCGAACCTCTTCGGGGGGAATGCGAAAGACTTCCCGGAAGGCGGCGATCTCGTCACGCGTGACCACGCCATCGGCCTTCGCCATCTTGGCGCTGAGCACAACGACCCCGATGGTGAAGGCGATTTTCTTGGTCGCCGCTTCCTCATCCTTCGGTGTATCGGAACTGGCGAACCGGTCCACGGCGTGGCCTGCGGTCGCGCCGAGCAGTGCGCCGATCGGCCCGCCAAGAGCGAGGCCGGCAGCGCCGCCGATGATTTTACCCCAGATACTCACGTTTCAAGCACTGCCGCGCATAGTGGAACATTTGTAGAATCTTGACGGAACATGTCGGCTGCCGGGGCTGCCGTCAACAGGGCGTGTGGCCGCAGGGATAACTGCGGGGCCCCTTGCTGGTGGTGATGACCGGGAGTAGTTTGACCGGCCCACCTTTTTTAAACGGAGATCCCCAAATGGATGTAGAGGCGAAACCCGTCGATGCCGCCACTCGTGACGCAGCGCTCGATGCTCTGAAGCAGATATTCGGGGACCGTTTCACCACCGCCGCCGCCGTGCGTCACCAGCATGGCAAGGACGAGAGCTATCATGCGCCGATGGCTCCGGACGCTGTCGTCTTCGCCGAAAGCGAAGAGGAGATCGCCCGCGCCGTCATCGTGTGCAACAGGCTGAAATTTCCGGTCATCCCGTTCGGCACCGGCACCTCACTTGAAGGCCATGTCGCCGCGCTCAGGGGCGGTGTTTCCATCGATACCTCATTGATGAACCGGGTACTCGCGGTTCATGCCGAAGATCTGGATGTCACGGTGCAGCCGGGCGTGACCCGCAAGCAGCTGAACGAGCATCTGCGCGATACCGGCCTGTTCTTTCCGATCGATCCGGGCGCCGATGCCTCGATCGGGGGCATGACCGCAACCCGCGCCTCCGGCACCAATGCGGTGCGCTACGGCACCATGCGGGAGAATGTGCTGTCGCTGCGCGTCGTCACGCCGAGCGGAGAAATCATCCGGACATCGCGCCGGGCCCGGAAGTCGTCCGCCGGATATGACCTCACACGTCTTTTCGTCGGCTCCGAAGGCACGCTCGGCATCATCACCGAGATCACTCTGAAGGTGTACGGTATCCCGGAAGCGATCTCGTCGGCGGTCTGCCAGTTCGAGACACTCGAAGGTGCGGTCGATTCGGTCATCACAACAATCCATGCCGGTGTTCCCGTTGCCCGGATGGAGTTGCTGGATGACGTCCAGATGGGCGCCTGCATCGATTATTCGAAGCTTAAGGGATACGAGGCCAAGCCGACGATCTTCTTCGAATTCCACGGCAGCGAAGCCGGGGTGAAGGAACAGGCCGAGACGGTTGAGGCGATCACTGCGGATTTCGGCGGCAGCTCCTTCGAATGGGCGACCCGGACCGAGGACAGGAACGTTCTCTGGCAGGCGCGTCACGATGCCTTTTATGCGGGGCTTGCACTGCGCCCCGGCTCACAGGGCTGGCCGACGGATGTCTGCGTTCCTGTCTCGCGGTTGGCGGAATGCATTCGGGAGACGAAGAAGGATATTGTTGAGTCCGGACTCTGCGCCCCGCTGGTCGGTCATGTCGGTGATGGTAACTTCCATCTTGTTTATGTGATCGATCCCGACGATCCCGAAGAGATGGCCCGGGCCAAGGCGCACAGCCAGCGGATGGTCTATCGGGCGCTCGAAATGGACGGCACCTGCACCGGCGAGCACGGGGTCGGCTACGGCAAGATGCATTATCTTGAGGAAGAGCATGGCCCGGCGCTGGAGATGATGCGCTCGATCAAGCGGGCGCTTGATCCGAACAACATCATGAATCCGGGCAAGATCGTCGAGATCTGAAGGGACTTTAGCCGGAAACGCGGTTGAGAGGCTTGATCTGGTCCAGGGGCTTTTGTTCAAGGTCCTGGACCGGATAGGCACGCACGCGGTTGGCCGGCAGGTGGATGCGAACCAGCGTTCCGACGCCGGGTTCGCTTTCCAGCTTGATCGTTCCGTCATGCAGTTCGGTCAGGGTCCGGGCGAGGGACAGGCCGAGGCCGACGCCGCCATAACGTCGGGACAAGTCCTGTTCGGCCTGCTGGAACGGCTCCATGACACGCTCAATGTCCGCCTTGGAGATGCCGACGCCGGTATCCTCGACCGTGATCTCAAGCCCGCCGCTGTCGACAATCGCGGCGCTTGCCGTGATCGTTCCACCGGGCGGGGTGAATTTCACGGCATTTGTCAGCAGGTTGATCACAACCTGACGAAGGCGTGTTTCATCGCCAAGGAGGGCCGGCAGTTCCGGCGGAGTGTGCAGCGTCAGGCTGAGTTTCGCGTCGGAGATTTTCTCGTCCAGCATTCGGGCGCATGACCGCATCATCCGCCGCAGGTCGATGACGTTTTCGTCCAGCGTCAGGAAACCGGCTTCGATCCGGGAAACGTCGAGCAGATCGTTCAGGACAGTCAGGAGATGCTTGCCGGTATCGTTGATGTCCTTGGCGTAATCGAGATAACGCGCATTCTTCAGTTCGCCGAACAATTGTCCGGTGATGATTTCCGAAAATCCGATGATCGCGTTGAGCGGGGTCCGCAGCTCATGGCTCATATTCGCGAGGAACGCGCTCTTGGCCCGGTTCGCCAGATCCGCCTCATAGATCATGTGCAGCAACTGGTTCCGGCGCTCGAACTCCTCTGTGATGTCGGTGCCTGTTCCCCGATAGCCCTTGAAGACATCATTCTCGAAAACCGGCGTGCCGCTGATGCGCCGGTAGCATCGTTCTCCATCCGCACCGGGGGCGGCATATTCGAAATTACGGAAAGAGCGGCGGGCCTTGATGGCCTCGCGATGTTCTTTCCACGCGTCTCTCCGGTCGTCGTTCCAGCTCAGTTTTTCGAACCGCAAATATGTCGTGCCGAGCTGGGATGACACGGCCTGCCGGGTCACTTTTTCGTACCGGTCGGACAGATCGGTCAGCCTGTGGTTTTCATCGAGTTCCCAGAACCAGTCTGACGAGATCGAGGTAATATCCCGGAACCGCCTCTCACTTTGCATGAGGGCCTCGCGGGCCTTGCGGCGTTTTATGTGATTGAAGACCAGCAAGGTGATCAGCACGCTCTGGAACAGGATGAATGCTATCCCGCCCCAGATCAGTGCCGGGCTCACCCCGTAAAACAGGGACGACTCCGAGGCAGGAGCACCTGTAGCTGCCGCCAGGGTGGCGGCGCCGGGCAGACTGTGCTGGTTCGTGAGGGAAGACGCGCTGATTGCGGCGCCGTCCGGCACCGCAATCGCGAGCAACCCCAGAATCAGAATTGCGTAATGGAAAATAGTGACCCGCATTCCTCGAACCCCCGGCATCCGTATTCGTGGAATTCCGTCGGTTCAGTTGGACATCCAACCGAATGCACAACAATCTCCAGTTTAGATTAATAAATTCTTACGAGCCCCGGACAGCCTTCATCACGGCGCCGCAGAATCCGTCAAACGCGTCGCGTTCGATCCAGCGGACCACGGCGACCATGTCGAGTTCCGGATCGACCCAGATGACATTCGAGCCCTTGCCCTTGGCGAAATAGCTGGTGCGTGGCGCGGAAGGCGCGGAGCCGCCGGCGCCGTTGAGCCACCAGAGATAGCCGTAATCCGCATTGATCGGGCAGGGGGTGGTCGCCTGGCCAATATAGTTCCCGGAGATCAGCTGCTTGCCGTTCCAGGCGCCGCCACGGGCCATGAGCAGGCCGGTCCGGGCCTGGTCGCGGGAGCTGATGAACATGCCGCCGCCCCAGTGCGAGCCGCCGGAGACCGACTGGATTTTCTTGCCGTCTATATCGACCCAGGAATTCTCGTAACCGTGCCATTCCCAGTCGGTGGATGCGCCGATCGGATCCATGACCCGTTCCTTGATGACTTCGGGAAGCGGCCGCTTCCAGACCCGGAGCAGGGCGAGGGCGAGCCGGTTCACGCGGACATCGTTATATTCCCAGAACGTGCCGGGGGTCTGCATGTCGCGGGTCTTGCCCTTGAGCGTGCCTTCGCCTGCCTGGGCGTCGAGATCGCGGTTGTGATCGATCCAGTCTGGCTTGCTCCAGAGCGTGCCCTGCCACTCGCTGGTCTGCTGCAAAAGCTGCGCCCAGGTGATCGGCTTGTTCTGCGGATCGTCGAAACCGCCATCATCGACCAGCTCGGCGACCGGACGGTCGAAGCTGGGGATCAGACCGTCATCCAGCGCCAGGCCGGCGCAGATCGACAGGTAGCTCTTCGCGATGCTGAAGGTGATGTCCGGGCGCGTGGTGTCGCCCCATTCATGAACGATGCGGCCGCCCTTCAGGATCATGCCATGCGGGTCGGCGCGCGGCCGGGTGATGCCGATAACGTCGCGCAGCCCTTCCGGCTCGCCGAACAGATCGTTGTCGAGGGCGCGGCGGATATCGCGGTCCATCTTGGATTCGTTCGCAATGGCGAAGTCGCTGGCGGCTTTCAGGCCGTCGGCGTCAAAGCCGGCATCGCGCGGATCGATGCGTTCCCAAGACTCGCTTGAGGCAGGAAAATATTGTGTCATGTCGGTCTCTTGATATCTCGGCGGGAGACGGACAGTAGCGCCCAATTGCCGTGAGGGTCCAGACTTGCAATCCGCTCTGGCCCAATCGCAAACTGGAACGAAAGCAACTGGGAGACTGGCGATGACGATGTCGGAACAGGATATCAAGGCGATGGGGTTGCCGCGCTATACCGGCATTCCGACCTTTATGCGCACACCATATCGCGAGACCGCGGCCGGGCTCGACATCGCCCTGGTCGGGGTTCCCTATGATGGCGGCGTCACAAACCGTCCCGGTGCCCGGCACGGCCCGCGCGAGGTGCGCAATCAAAGCAGTCTGATGCGCACGATCAATCAGGCGACGGGCGTCTGTCCCTATGAGCTGTGCATGATTGGCGATGTGGGGGACGCGGTGGTCGAGCGGCCCTTTCAGCTTGAAGGCGCGCATCAGGAGATCGAGGATTATTACAAGACGCTGGCCGCGACCGGGGCCATTCCGCTCAGTGTTGGCGGGGACCATTCCATCTCCCTGCCGATCCTTCGGGAACTGGCGCGCGAGCGGCCTGTCGGGCTGATCCAGATCGATGCCCATTGCGATACCGGGGACGATTATCTCGGTTCCCGTTTTCATCATGGAGCGCCATTTTCACGGGCGGTGGACGAGGGGCTGCTTGATCCCAAGCGCTGCGTGCAGATCGGTATTCGCGGCGGCATCAATTCACGGGATCAATGGGCCTTCAGTTACGAGCACGGCATGCGCGTGATCCAGATCCATGAAGCGCATGAGATGGGGCTGGATGCCGTCATCGCAGAGGCGCGCCGGGTGATCGGCGATGGGCCGACCTATTTCACCTTCGATATCGATGGCATCGACCCGGCCTATGCGCCGGGTACGGGCACGCCGGAGATCGGCGGTTTCACGGCTCTGGAAGCGCAATTGCTTGTGCGCGGGATGAGCGGGGCGAACCTGATCGGTGCGGACGTGGTCGAGGTGTCGCCGCCTTTCGATCCGAGCGGGATCACGGCTTTGACGGGCGCTACGATCATGTTCGAGATCCTCTGCGTCCTGGCCGAAGCTGTTGCGGCGCGCAAGAGCTGATCCGGTGCGCGCGCTCCTGCTTGCGGGCGTGATTTTCTCCTTCTTCCTTGTCGCGCCGCTGGATGTCGGCGCGGCAGAACCGGAGGTGCGGCTTGATGTGGCGGCCCTGCGCGGCGGGGCCGTGCCGCGTGTCCATATTGCCGCGTCTCCGCACCCGCGCAGCGCGGCGTTTTACGCCCGGACGGCGGATGGAATGGTCCAGCCCATCCACTTTACCGGCCGGATGGCGCAGGCCGGGGACGGGCCTGTGCTGCAGATCCCGGCGGGTGAGGAGCATCTTATCCGGATCGGCGGTACGCCCGGACTGTTTGTCGCCGCGCGAACCGGGCTGCGGCAGGACCGGGAGGCGATTTTCGTTCTGCTGGCCGAGGATCTCCCAGCCGTGCTTGCAGAAACGGCTCCCGTCTCCGCGGCTGTTTTTTTCCGGCAGTTAATGGCGGTCGCTCATGGGCAAAAGGGCGTGCTTCACATTCTTCCCTATACGATCGCAGCGGCGGGACTTCCGCCGGAGGGCTCTTCGCAGGTAGAAACTACGGCGTTCGAGATCGCTTTCGACGGAATTGCCCCGGAAGCGGTTTTCACGCTTGCCGATATCCTCACGGTCGAGGGGAGCGGGCCGTTGACGCCTGTTGTCATCGAGCTGCCGGAAGCGGGCGGTGGTATCGGCTTCCGCTATAGCAGTCCGGCATCCGAAACAGGGTTCCGTGAGCGTTTGGGAAAGATCGTCAAGGGAGCCGGGTTATCGGGAGCCCGGATCGTCGATCATGGAGCCGGCACCCATCTGACTGTGATCGCTCCAGCGCCCTGACGCGGCTTGTTCTGCGCAGGATAAGCTATTGCCGGTAATGGAAAAATCGACAAATATAAACACGCAAAAAACGAATAAATGAAATAATATTCATCATATTGGATAAGTCCAGTGCCGATTTTGGATTTCGGTGGCAGCGCATCTGGTCTCAGGACCGAGATCAGCAACGAGCTGGCCTCGGCGCTTGCCGCCGTGCTCGATGCGTCTGGTGACGATGGCGGGCGTTATGATGCGCGGACCCGCCGGACTCTGGTTCAGACCATCGCCGCCAGGGCTTATGGAAAGCCTCTTCTTGAACTCGCTTATCTGATCGCGGCCGCGGACCAGCTTTCCGGCCGTCACGGCTATGTCGGTTTCTTCTGGGGTGTCCGGGCCGCGACGTCTGGTGCCTACAGGGCAGCCGCTCTCTCGGCTGCGGGACGCAGCACAGCGCCAAGGGAGATCGAGGCGGGAGCGGATGAGTTGATCATCAGTTATCCCGGGCCGGTGTTCAGGGTGAGCTACGGACGCATGCCCTTTCTGGCGGCGTTGCTGGATTTCTGCGTCACCGCGCTCGGATTTGCCGAGCTGGATGATGACATATCCGCTTTCCTGTCCGGCCCGAAGGACCGGGAAGACATGCAGGCCTTTGCCAATGGACTGTCCCGGAGGCTCTATGACTTCCTGAAAGACCACCTGCCGTCGCAGCAGTATGAGCGAAAATTCAACGCGATGTGCAGCTTCATCGCGGACAGAACGGACCGGCGGGTCAGTGCCGATGCAATCGATGACCGCACAGTGCTCGCCTTCTGGGAGGAGTGCTGTTCCGACAGGCGCGCGGGTAGCGATTTCAAGGGATTCCGGACGGTTGCGATCAACTTTCTGCATCTGCGACTGGCGCTGAAGGCGGCCGCCGACCGGCTTGCCATCGATGCGGCGGCGCCGATCGGCTCATCCCGGGATGCCGGGGAGGTCGATCCGGGGGAGATCTGCAGCGCTTTGGAAGTGACCGACGGCCGACGGTCCGTGCTTGCGGAATTGGCCCTGCCTCCAGCCGACCGGTTGAAGGCCATCAACAAACGTGAGGGCACGCGGCTTGAGCTGATGATGGAAGCGGGCGATGCGGCCGCCATTCTGCCTTTGACCATATTGAGGGCGGAATGTTTCGGCGCGCATCAGGCCCGGATCGTCCAGGCTGTCCGGAAAAGACAGGCGGCGCAGCCGCGTGCTTCCGTCGATATGTTGATCGATCAGAAACCGGTCGAGGATTACAGCGCCGCAACAGCCGATTTCCAGGACTTGACGGGGCAAATCAGGAAAGTCCGGCAAGCCCTGATGTTTATCCTGTTCCGGAATGCGCGGCCCGAAGCTTTCGAGATCGGATTCGATCTCTTCCCGGAAGTCGCCCTGGCATTGCGGAACCGGATCAACGAGCCTGAAGCTGACTTTGCCGACAATGTCGTCCCGTTGCGCCCGGGCGGGGCGATTGGCCGTCTGCTGCGGGGCGCTGTTGACGGTGATCCGGAGACAATGCCGGAAGCCGGGCTTTTCAAGGCTTCCCGTCTGGCCTTCGCCAAGGTGAACCGGCGCGGTTTCGAGGAAGAGCGGGTATGCGAGCCCGAAATCATGGAGGCCGCCACGGCATGTGAGCCGCTGATGCGGGCCTGCGGGGAAGAGCTGCGCGCGTTTCTTGCCGCGCTGGAACGTCATTTCAGCCTGATTCCCGCGGAACAGGTGTTTGAAGAGGATTGCCGCCGTTTCCATGCCGCGCTCTCCGCGCTTTATCGGGAGACGGCATGACCGAAGCAAAGCGCCCCGGGGACGATGACGGATTTGCCAAGGCGCTTTTCACCGCCAGTTCCGCTGATCGGGATATCCGTCTCTGGCTTTCAGAATCCCCTGAAGCAGAGGACACCGGCACAGGGGACAAGCCGCTTTCGTTCGCGGCTTTCGTTCAATGTCTTGCCGACCCGGAAAGCGCTACGGGGCGGCGCGTCATGGACATGGCAACACGCCGTGCGGATGTCAGGGTGGCTCTTATGGCGTTGGTGCACCGGTTTGCTCTCGGGCATCTGCCTGCCGTCGCTGCCGCGAGTGACGGCGCCCTGGCCGTTCGTGAAACGGATGCGTTCCGAATGCGTCTGGAAGCCGCCTATGAAACCGGCGGGGTGGCATATTTCATCGTGGAGCGTCTGGATGAGGGCAGTGACATGCCGCGCCTTGTGATTGGCCTTCCCGAAGCGGGCGAGACGGTGATGCGGGCTTTGCCCGAAAGCGCGGATGGCGGCATCCAGCTTATGCTGCCGTCCGATGATCCTTTGCTTCACCTGTTTCGTGACCCGGACAGCCGGTTTCTGCTGGCCTGATGGCGACGGTGCCGCTGATCAGGGTGTTGATCGCAACAACGCGCGGGCCGGTAGAGGTCCAGAACATTGCGCGCGAAAATCCGGCGGTCCGCTCCGTCATCTGTGTTGGCGGATCCTTCACGGCCTTGCCGGTCAGCCCGGCCTACGATGCCTTCGTGCGCGAGCCCACAGGCGTTGTGGAGCGCATGACGGGGCACCCGGTCTACCGTACGGATGTCACCGCACCGATAGAGGCGGGAGAGAGCTGGCAGTTGGGAATGTTCCTGGCGCATGCTTTTCATCTTTTCGGTGCCCTGGCGAAACCGGGGGATGTGGCAGCACAAACCATTCTGGTCACGGGCGGTCTGGACCGGAACCTGAAGGTGACGCCAGTCTCGCATGTTGCCGAGAAACTGGCCCGGGCCGGCGCTCCGGATCAGGGGGCGGGCATCTTCCTGCACCCGCATGGAACGGAAGCCATCGCCGATACGGACGGCTGGAAGTCTGTGCCGGTGACAGGCGCGCGTGATGCGCTGGAGATATGCCTCGGGCGGCAAGAGGCAGAACGTCTGTTGCCGCAGCCGCCTGAGTGGAAGCGAAAGACTTCAGGACACAGCAAGCTAAGAGCTTTCACTGTTGCAATAGGTGGTCTTTGCATTCTGTTGCTTGCCACGCTCGCTGGCCTGGCTCTGTGGCCTGCGGCGCTTGATGACAGGACGGAGGGCCCCGGCGGGAATGCGGCCGGTTTGATAAGTCTCTCGATTTCCCCCCGGGATCCGGTGAGTGGTGAATGCGGTAGTCCGGTTCCCATCCCGCCGGATGTCGAAGTTTTCAAGGGCGCGGCTTGCTTCGGCCGGATGAGTGTTGCGGAGAGAGGTGAGTACCGTATTCGCATGGCCGTTACCGGTGCTTTTTCCAGCTATGTCGACCAAAACCGCTACAGACGTGAGCTGCAGCGGGTAACTGACGGTGGCGACCGTCTGGTTTTGCAAATAGATTTCCCTTATTGGGTGAGGGAGCCGGTCCGGCTCGAGGCGGAGGCGGACCTTTTGGCGATGGATGGGCAGCCTGTCCGTTCTGCAAGACGAAGCCTAGAAGTGATCCCCGCAGGAACTTCCGATTATTGAACAGGCCGACTGTAAAGCCTTATGGCATGACAATGCCCGGCGGCCGTTACACGAGAGAGTGCGGTCTGGCTAGAAGCCCTGATATTTCGATCTCTCCGGGCCAGCCTTTTTGATGTTTCGAAAAAGCGAAGGGACCGGTATATTTGCTTCTGTTCGCTGGTTGAAAACCAGATTTCAAGGCGAACATCACGCGTCGCCAGTACAGCCGAAATACCAAACTGTGAATGGCTTGTGAATAATTTCAATCTTTTCCAATTTAAACCGATATCCTGAATTGACTTTTAAATCTGAATGTCAAGGGGCGGGTAACCATGGGGCGAGCAGGATCTCTCATATCTAAAGCTTCTATCGCTCCCATAGGGTCAAAAAAGTTATCCACAGGTAGGTTTTGGTTTTTTTCAAATAAGTTAAGCCTTCATGTTCGTTTTATGCGCTGCTGCCTGCCGGTCGCTCTGGGGCTGTTGGGAGTGGCATCTTATGCGCCTTGCGGTATCGCCGAACCAGTAGACCTCGAGTTGGTTTTTGCGGCTGACGGTTCCGGCTCGATTGACGATGACGAACTTCTGTTACAGCGGCAGGGTTATGCTGACGCGCTTCTTGACCGGCGCGTGCTGGATGCCGTTGCTTCCGGGCGCTGGGGCAAGATCGCGGTCAGCTATATTGAATGGGGTGACGAGACCTCCCAGCACACGATTGTCGACTGGCGGGAAATTTCCGGCCCGGACGATGCTCTCGCATTCGGCGAGTCGTTGCTTTCCGCGCCCAGGGCAGCCTGGGGGTACAATTCAATCAGCGAAGCCATTGCCTATTCCACGGACAAGATCCTGACGAACGGGTATGAGGGCGCGCGTATGGTTATCGATGTTTCCGGCGATGGCCCGCAGATTGGCGGACGGCCCATCGACTGGGCGCGCGACCGGGCGGTGGATGCGGGCATCACCATCAATGCTTTGGCTGTAAAGAGTCGTGGCGGAGGCCATCGGGGGCCGGGAAATATTCCGCTGGAGATGCATTACCGGCTGGATGTGATCGGCGGCCTTGGTGCCTTTGTCATGGTGGCGGACGAGGCGACGCCGTTCGCGGATGTTCTGCTTGCCAAGATCATCCGGGAAATCGCCGATGCCCGTCCGACCGGCGCCGGACGGGATGTCACCGGGATTGGCAATGCGGCCCCTGCGGCCCAATATGCAACAAACGTGATCACCTGTGGGACCGAGATCTATGAGCGAGTTGGCACTGACCCTGGATGCAAGCGGCCTGAAATGCCCGCTACCGGTGCTGAAAACCCGCAAGGCCATCAAAGGCCTTGAGCCCGGACAATTGATCTCCGTGCAATCGACGGACCCGGCGTCACCGCTGGATTTCAAGCATTTCTGCAATAGCGGCGGTCATGAGCTGGTCAGCGAGGCCGAGCTGGATGGCGCCTTTACCTTCGTCATCCGCAAGGGCGCCTGAACCTGAGTTACGTGAGCTCGGCGGCGGTCGCGCGCAATTCAGCCCTCAACCAGGTGAGCTGCGGGTCGCGCTGCCTGCGTTTCGGCCAGACCTGCACAATGCGATGCCGGGTGCTTTCAATGAAGAGGAGCGTCCGCCGATGCGCTCCGGCTGGTGGACAGACTGGACTGGTCGCAATTTCACATTGCTGGTCATTCCATGACGGGGATGGTGGTCCAGCGGACCTCATGTGATGTCCGGCATTCCTGAAGCGGGTCACTATCTTTTTGTCCGGGCTTGCCATTGCTGGGTGATCGTCTCCTAATTCCCCAAAGCGCACGTGTCCGGCAGCCACAGGGTGTTTTCATGACCGAGCTATCCCGGCGTTCCGCACTTGGCCGATTCTTGTTCATGGCGGGTTTTGCTGTGCTGTTCGCGCCCGGTCCTGTTCCGGCGCAAGCATACGGCACGCGAGCGGCAGTGATCGAAATGGTGGAACTGGCGGCCGCTGCCGTTGCCGCGCACGGGTTTCCCGGTGCCATGCGTCATAGTGAGCGCAAGGTCTGGGCCCGGCCGGACATGGGGCTCTATGTGTTTGTCATGGACGAGACCGGCACGCTCCTGCTGCATCCGGACAAGCGCGCGGAGGGGCAGAACGTCATCGGAAGCCGGGACCGAAAGGGGACGTTCTTTATCCGGGATATCATCGAAGCGAGTGCATCGCATCCGGATGGTGTCTGGACGCTTTATATGTGGCCGGATCCGATAACCGGAAATCTGGTGCCGAAACGCACATATGCCAGGCGTGTCGGCGATGTCATCGTCTGCGCCGGTTATGCCGGGGCGGATGTCTGACGGCCGGGGGCTTATTTCCCCGGCGCTGCGTAGGCGCGCAAGAACACGTCAACGCCACTTGCAACGGTTTCGGAGATTTCTGCGGCTGTTGGCTCTCCACCATGACAGAAGAGTTGGGGCTTTATCAGTTTGCCCTGGCAGAGATTGAGGAAGTGCGCGGCCGCCAGTTCGAGGTCGCAATCGATTGCCAGCCGCCCGGCCTCTACTTCGCGGGCAAGCAGTTCCGAAACCCGCTTGAAGCCGATACACGGTCCGGTTTCGTAGAAGGTGCGTCCGGCCTCGGGGAATTTCTCCGCCGCGCCCATGACCATGCGGATCAGGGCAATATGCGCCGGGCGGACCATCATGCTGACGAAACTCTCGCCGAGTTTCTGCAGGAGCTGCCGGGTATCCGTTTCATCGGTGATGGCGTCGAGCCGGAACATCTGCTCGGCCGACTCCTGCCGGTCATGCACCACGAGTTCATGGAACAGGGCTTCCTTGCTCGGGAAATAGACGTAGAGGGTGCCTTTCGAGACGCTGGCCGCCTGGGCGATCTGCCCCATGCTGGCACCATCGAAACCTTCGGCGCGAAAGACTTTTCTGGCGCCTTCGATGATGTCCCGGCGTTTCGGCTGGTCAGCGGGATCGCTTGCCGTGTCGGTGCCGTCGTCTTGGCGCGGGGACGTGCTCATCAGGTTGTATCTCCTCTGCTGTGCGGGCGGACGCCACCCGATAGCGCAGGCAAGATAGCGAAACTTCACCCGGGCAGCACATTTCTTCCGCAACCATATCAATATTTCATTGACTGAACGGTTCGGTCAATATAAATGATAAAGAAATTGACCGAACCGTTCAGTCAAAATAGAGCCCCATCATGAGCACTGACCCTGACCTAGAAGCCGCTGATTTGTCAGACGGCACACCCCGCCGCCGTGGTTCCCTCCGTAAACGCATCATCCAGTTTGTGCTGCTCGTGGCGGTTCTTACCGGCGGCGGGTTTGCCGGATATGAATGGTGGACGGTCGGCCGGTTCGAAATCTCCACCGACGATGCCTATGTCGGTGCGGATAACAGCCTGCTGTCCGCGAAGATCTCCGGTTATATCGTTTCCGTCGAAGCCGCCGAGAATCAGGCCGTCCGCAAGGGCGATGTGATCGCGCGGGTCGATGATGGCGATTACCGCCTTGCCGTTCAGGCGGCCGAAGACAAGATCGCGACTCAGGAAGCGACCATCGAACGCTTCGGCGTCGAGGAGGAATCGTCCAGGGCGTCGATCGATGAAGCCGCGGCAAATATCGAGTCCGCGAAGGCCGAGCTGGAACGTGCGTCTCTTGATTTCGCCCGCCAGGAAAAACTGGTGGCGAAGAACCATGCCAGCCGCCAGTCCCTCGACAATGCCCGCGCGGCCCGCGATAGCGCCCGGGCAAATCTGTCCGCGACCAGGGCCAGCCTCGCTTCGGCCAAGGCGGACCTGTCGGTTCTGGATGCCCAGCGGACCGAGGAAAAACACATCCTGAGCGAGCTTCGGACGGCGCTCGACAAGGCGAAACGGGACCTGTCCTTTACAGTTATCCGGGCGCCGATAGACGGTATCCTCGGGAACCGTGCGGTGGAGGTCGGCCAGTTCGTGCAGCCGGGCTCCCGCATTGCCGCCGTGGTGCCGCTTCGGGACGTCTATGTGGACGCGAACTTCAAGGAAACCCAGCTTTCCCTGGTGCATGTCGGGCAGGCTGTGTCCCTGGCCGTCGATGCCTATCCGGACCATGTCTTCCCGGGGCGTGTGGAAAGCATCTCGCCCGCATCGGGCTCCGTCTTCAGCCTGCTGCCGCCGGAAAACGCCACCGGCAATTTCACCAAGATCGTTCAGCGCCTGCCTGTGCGTGTCAGCTTTGATGCCGCGCTGTCGGACGGCCGGGTTCTGCGCCCCGGGATGTCGGTCGAAGTAACCATCGACACGCGGGACGATCCTTCGGCCGGCGGTCTCGCGACGGCCCGGGCGGATACGTTGCCTGCCAAAGCCAGCGACTGAAGGCCCGGATCATGAGCATGCAGCAAGCACAGCCAGAGCCGGAAGTGCCGGTCAGGCGCGTTGTCGCCTTCCTGTGCATGGTCTTCGGCATGTTCATGGCGATCCTGGACATCCAGATCGTCTCCGCCTCGCTGAGTGAGATCCAGGCAGGCCTTTCCGCCAGCAATGACGAGATTTCCTGGGTTCAGACCAGTTATCTGATCGCTGAAGTGGTGATGATCCCGCTCTCGGGCTTCCTGTCCCGGGCGTTTTCCACGCGCTGGCTGTTCGCCGTATGCTGCGCGGGCTTCACCTTCATGAGCTTCCTCTGCGCGACGGCCGGATCGATCGAGGAAATGATTGTCTACCGTGCGCTGCAGGGCTTCATCGGCGGCGGTATGATCCCGACCGTTTTCGCCACGGCCTACACGATATTTCCGCGCAGCAAGCAGCCGGTTGTCGGCCCGATCATCGGTCTAGTCGCCACACTGGCGCCGACCATCGGCCCGACCATCGGCGGCTATCTGACGGAGCTCTTCTCCTGGCACTGGTTGTTTCTGGTCAATGTCGTGCCGGGTATTCTGGTCTCGGTCGCAACCTTTTCCCTGATCGATTTCGACGAGCCGGATCTATCCTTGCTGGAGCGGTTCGACTGGTCCGGTTTGTTCTTCATGGCGGGATTTCTCGGCAGCCTCGAATTCGTGCTGGAGGAGGGGCCGGGGAATGACTGGTTCGATGATCACGAGATCGTCTTCTTCACCGTCGTCGGTGTGGTTTCCGCCGTGGGCTTCTTCTGGCGTGCTTTCGCGGCCGCGGTGCCCGTGGTCGATCTCAGATCCTTCGCGAACCGGAATTTCGCGACCGGTTCCGCCTTCAGTTTCGTCATGGGTATCGGTCTGTACGGGCTGACCTATCTCTATCCGGTCTATCTTTCCCGCATCCGGGACTATTCGGCGCTGATGATCGGCGAGACCATGTTCGTCACCGGGCTCTGCATGTTTCTGACGGCTCCGATTGCCGGTCGCCTGTCTGCGAAAATCGATCCGCGCATCATGATCGCCATCGGGTTTCTCGGTTTTGGCATCGGTACCTGGGAAGCGTCGAAGATCACCGCCGATTGGGACTTCTGGGAACTCTTCGTGCCCCAGATCCTGCGTGGCGTGTCACTGATGCTTTGCATGGTGCCGATCACCAATCTCTCGCTCGGCACGCTGGAGCCGCACACGATCAAGAACGCATCAGGCCTCTTCAACGTGACGCGTAACCTTGGTGGGGCGGTCGGGCTGGCGGTGATCAACACGGTGCTGAATGATCGCACGGACCTGCATCTGCAGCGCCTGCGGGATCATGTCGCCTGGGGGCGTGCCGTGGCCGAGGATACGTTGAACAATATTGCCGCCAGCCTGGGCAGTCTTGGTTCGACAGCAAATGATGCGGCCCTGACACAGGTCGCGGGCATGGTGCGCCAGCAGGCCACGGTGATGGCCTTCGGCGATGTTTTTCTGGTGATGACAGGTCTGTTTGTACTGCTTGTGCTGGCCACCCCGCTGATGCGCCGGCCGCAGGGCGCGGCCGGCGGCGGGGGCGGTCACTAGGCTAGGCTGCGGGCAGTCCGTCCGTGCCGGCGCCGCAGACAATAACGGCGACGGTGCTGCCCGCCGCTACGGATACCTTGCCGGTCATCAGGGCGGCATGAGCCGCCGCACCGCTCAGTTCGGCGGAAAGGCCGGTTTCTTCCCAGAGCCATTCGGCGGCAGCCTTCATCTCGGCGTCACTGACCAGCACCAGTTCGTCCACATTCTTCGAAATCAGCTCGAAATTCAGCTCGGCAGATGTGCGCGGCGCCAGCGTGCCGGCTGCCGTCTCGATCTTGTCCAGTGTCACCAGATGGCCTGCTGCGCGGGCGGCATGATGGGTCGGCGCGCCGGTCGGCTCGACGCCGATGATCTTGATGCCCGGCTTCAGCAGCTTGGCCGCCGTCGAGACACCGGCGATCAGCCCGCCGCCGCCGATGGCGACGATGAGTGTGTCGATTTCCGGCGCGTCCTCAAGCAGCTCAAGCGCGATGGTGCCCTGTCCGGCAATGACGCGCGGATCGGCGAAAGGATGGATATAGGTCAGGCCGTCCGCCTCGGCGCGGGCGAGGGCCGCCTTGTTCGCATCATCCCAGACAGCGCCTTCGATGACGGTTTCGGCTCCCAGGGCTTTCAGCTTCTCCACCTTCGAAGGAGGCGTGCTCGAGGGCAGATAGATCACCGCCGGGCAGCCGGTCATGCGGGCGCCGAAGGCGACACCGAGGCCGTGATTGCCGCCGGAGGCCGTGATCAGCCCGCGCGCCCGCTCTTCATCGCTGAGGGACATCACGGTGTTCGTGGCCCCGCGCACCTTGAAGGAGCCGGTCGGTTGCAGGTTTTCGAGCTTCAGCAGCAACCGGGCGCCGGGCGCCGGATCGCTTTTCAGGGCGATGGCGTCCAGCAGCGGTGTGCGGCGAACCTTGCCGCTGATCCGTTCCGCGGCGGCCTTGAAGTCGGATAGGTCGGTCAATTGAGGATGCCTCCATCGATTACAAATGCTTGGCCGGTTGTATAGGCGCTTTCGTCCGAGGCGAGGTAGAGCACCATCGCCGCGATTTCCTCTGCCGTGCCAAGGCGGCCGAGTGGCTGACGTGCGATGAAGTCCTTGCGGGCCTGCACCGGGTCATCGAAAGCGTTGATCCGTCCATCCAGGGACGGTGACTGAACAGTGCCGGGGCAGACCGCGTTGCAGCGGATGCCCTGTTTCATGAAATCGACGGAGATCGATTTGGTCAGGCCGATCACCGCCGCCTTGCTCGAGCCGTAGACGCAACGGGTCGAGATGCCTTTCAGGCTGGAGCAGACGGAGGACATGTTGATGATCGAGCCGCCTCCGGTCTCGATCATCCCGGGCAGGAAGGCCCGGCACATGCGGAACATCGCCTTGACGTTCAGATTGAAGGAGAAATCCCAATCCTCGTCGGATGTATCGAGGATCGAGCCGTGATGGACAAAGCCGGCACAGTTGAACAGCACATCCACAGGGCCAATCTCCGCCGCCGCGGCTTTCACTGCATCGCCGTCAAGGACATCGAGCTGGCGTGTGCTGACGCCTGCGAGTCCATCGAGTTCGGCGAGCTTTTCCCGATTGATATCGGTTGCGATGACCGTTGCCCCTTCGCGGCTGAAAGCCTCGACGGTGGCCCTGCCGATACCCTGCGCTGAAGCGGTTACAAGCGCGGTCTTTCCCGTCAAACGTCCTGACATGATGTTTCCCCCGATTTTTATTTTCTTGATGCTCATGAGTACGGCATCGGGTTTCCATGCGGCAAGCATTTGCGCGGCACATGTGGTGGGCTATCATCACCATAATTAAAGAAGAGGAGTGCTGGTGATGGCTGAAGCAGGCGGAGCGCAGGACGCGCAGAGACTGACTGTCCGATTGAACCCGGCGGACAATGTCGTCACCTCGCGTTCCGAGATCGCGGCGAACGTCAAGATCCCGGAAGAGATGGTGGCGACGCTCGCGCCTATTCCGCAGGGACACAAGATTGCGACGCGCCGGATTGGTGTTGGCGAGCCGGTGAAGAAATATAATCAGGTCATCGGTTTCGCGACCGAGGACATCCGGCCTGGCGCGCATGTGCATACCCACAATGTCGCGATGAAGGATTTCGAGCGGGATTACGCTTTCTGCATGGACCGGGCCGAAACGGATTATATCCCGGAGGCGGAACGGGCGACTTTTCAGGGCTTCCGGCGCAAGAATGGCAAGGTCGGGACGCGGAATTATATCGGCGTGCTGACCAGCGTGAACTGCTCCGCGTCGGCGGCGAAATATCTGGCCGATGCCGTGACCCCGGCAATGCTGGAGAAATATCCGAATGTGGACGGTGTGGTGGCACTGAGCCACGCGACCGGCTGCGGCATGGCCGATACGGGAGAGGGATACGAGAACCTGCAGCGCACGCTGTGGGGCTTCGCCGGGCATCCGAACTTCGCCGGGATCATTCTGGTCGGGCTTGGCTGCGAGGTGAACCAGATCGACTTCCTGCTGGAAGCGCATCAGCTTGAGCGCGGCCCGCGCCTGCGCACCATGACGCTGCAGGAAACCGGCGGCACGCGGAAGACCATTGAAAAAGGCCTCGCCCTGATCGAGGAAATGCTGCCGCTCGCCAACCAGAGCAGGCGCGAGACATGCCCCGCTTCGGAGCTGACGTTGGCTCTGCAATGCGGCGGCTCGGACGCCTATTCCGGGATGACCGCGAACCCGTCTCTCGGCTATGCGGCGGACCTGCTGGTGCGGCATGGCGGCACCGCCGTGCTGGCGGAGACGCCGGAGATTTACGGCGCGGAACATCTCTTGACCCGCCGGGCTGTGAGTAAGGAAGTCGGCGAGAAACTGGTCGAGCGCATCAAGTGGTGGGAAGCCTATTGCGCCCGCAATGGCGGCGAGATGAACAACAATCCGTCCCCCGGCAACAAGGCTGGCGGCCTTACGACGATCCTTGAAAAATCTCTCGGTGCGGCGGCCAAGGGCGGCACCACGAACCTCACCGGTGTCTACAAGTACGCCGAGCGGATCGATACCAAGGGCTTTGTCTTCATGGACAGTCCAGGCTTCGATCCCTGCTCGATTACCGGGCAGGTGGCGAGTGGCAGCAATGTGGTCGCCTTCACCACCGGGCGCGGCTCCTGTTACGGTTGCAAACCGGCCCCTTCCATGAAGCTGGCGACCAATACGCCGATGTACCGCCGCATGGTGGAGGATATGGATATCAATTGCGGCGCCGTGCTGGACGAGGGCATGACGATTGAGCAAATGGGCGAGCAGATCTTCAATCACGTGCTGGCCGTTGCCTCCGGAGAGAAAACCAAGAGTGAGCAGCTTGGCATTGGCGACCATGAGTTCATCCCCTGGCAGGTCGGGGCGGTGATGTAGCGGCCCGGAGGGCGGCTGCAATGGGCGACGATTTCGCGGACAGCTATCTCGGCCAGCTCCGGAAGTTGATCGGCAGCCGCATGGTGCTGATGCCGGGGGCGCGCTGCGTCATTCTCGATGACGAGGATCGTGTGCTGCTGCAGCTCCGGGGTGATTTCCATGTCTGGGGCTTGCCCGCCGGTTTCTCCGAGCCGGGGGAAAGCGTGCTGGAGACCCTGATCCGTGAGGTGCGGGAGGAGACCGGCCTGACAGTGCTCGACCCGACCCCCTGGGGGCACGCCTCCGCGCCGGAGGAATCCACGCTGGTCTATCCGAATGGTGATACGATCCAGGGCTTCGGCGTGGATTTCGTCGCCCGTGAATGGAGCGGCGATCTCACGGTCGACGGGACCGAGACCCTGGCGCTTGACTGGTTCCCGCTGGACGATTTGCCGGAGATGATCCCGGCCCATAAAAGTGCGCTGGGCCATTTTGCCCGCTACCGTGAAACCGGCACGTTTCAGCTTTTCTGACCACTGGAAACAGCATGTCCTTCGAAGCCTTCCTCGGCGATCTTCGCGCGGATACGGATACAGCGCGCGTTACGCCACCTCCGGGCGCGGTGGATTGTGATGTCCGTATCACCGCTGCCTCCGGAGAAGCGCCGCCGAAAGATCTGCCGGACTGTCCGCCGGAGCATTATCGCCCGGTACAGGACGCGCTCGGTCTTGCCCGTGTCGTGCTGATCCAGCCGGACGCGCTTGGCTTTGACAACAGCACGCTGCTCTCGGCGCTGCAGGTGCTTTCCGCTGACCCTGAGGGGCTCGTCGAGGATTGCGCCCGGGCCTTTTGCATCGTGCGGCCTGGAGTGGATACTGCGGAGTTGAGAGACCTAGCGGCTGCCGGTGTCACGGGGATGCGTGTGACCATGCTGCGCCACCGGGAAAGCTGTCCTTGGGACGAGATCGACCGCCATGTCCGGCGCGTGCATGATTTGACGGGCTGGGATGTGGAGCTGGCCATGGATGGCTCCGATCTGCATGAAGTCGCACAGATGCTCCGCGCCTGGCCGTGCACTATCATCCTGCCCGACTTTGGCGGCTTCCGGTTTTCCCGCAGTCTTACGCAGCCGGGATTCCGTTCTCTCCGTCATCTTGTCGACAGGGGGCGCACCTGGGTGAAGTTCTCGGCACCCTATGTGATCGCGAAAAACGGTGATCCGGAAGATCCGGAGATTCACGAACTTACCCGTGCCCTTGTGGATTGGGCACCGGAGCGCATGGTTTGGGGCAGCGCCTGGCCGCACCTGAGCTGGCCGGCCCCGAACTGGCTGGGCGGGGATGAGCCTGTGCCTGATGATTTAGGGTTGATGCAGACGGTTGGCGCCTGGATTCCCGACGAGGAAGTGCGGGACCGGATCTTGCGGGAGAATTCTGAATCCCTTTACGGCTTTCGGCCGTGGCCAGTCACAAAATAATTCGTCGTAATATTATGATCATCCGGGTGCCGGACGCTCTGTTCGCACTGGTTTAGCCATGTTGAATAGTCGCTTGGAAATAAACGCCGGATGGTGTTTGTGCCTTGTTGCAAAAGCATTATTTTGATTTTTCCTAAAGTTGATTTCTTTCTAAATTCAACCTAAAGGCTTACAATTCCTGTGCATTAATGGTTGTCGGAGGCGTTTTGTTTCCGGCAGAATTCTCCTGGCGGCCGTTTAGTCTGATTTGGAAATGCGGGGCTGGACGGCGTGTCGTGTCGGCAATCGCGGCGGGGGCGGATTTGCTCTGCACCAGACGCGCGGCAAGTGTGCGGCTTGCTGATGTGCATTGGAGATTTAAGGGATTCAAGCCTGCATTTACAGCCGTCACGAAAGACCGGTCCGGTCTGCCATCAAGCCTTTTTGACAGCCTCTCTGCCCCCTCAACGGGCCGGTCGTGAGGTGAAACCCTACGCAGAAGCGTAACCGCATTGGAGAAGCCGAATGCAGCGGTCGGTTTTTGTCACACACGAGGATCAGACAACCTGTGGTGCCGTCGAGCGAATGGTTGCGCTAGGCATTGCAAATCTGACGGGGCCTCTTCTCTATGACGGGACGTCGGATCTGCCGCCGGGAGCCGTGCTGGTTGTCTCTTCTGCCACACAGGAGCTTCCCGCGCGTGCCGTGCGTGGCATGGATGTGACGACGATTGCCCTGGTTGTCGATCATGCCACCGGATGCAGGGCGATGCGGGACGGCGCGGATCATTACCTTCTGGATACGGATGTTGGCGGGCCGGCTCTGGAAGCCGTGATGATTGCTGTCGACAGGGCCTATCGTGCGCGCAACCCGGTCTTCTCTGCCGCGCATTACGATAATCTGCGTTGCGTCGGGGGCGAATCTTTCCGCTGGCTGATCCGGCATTCAGCGGCTGTCGTGAATCGCCGCAAGGAGATCGGCTATCTTATTCTGGTGAAGCTGGAGCCGGATACTCCGACCCCTCCCGCAATACTTGCCGGGCCGGCCTGCGGGCGGATCTGCGAGACGACCCGGACCGCGGATATCGTGAGCTGGCTCGGCGAAGAGTGGTTCGGCATTCTGGTCGCCACCGGGTTGAGCCTTGAAGGTGCCCATGGCCTGATCCACCGGCTTGACCAGGCCTTCGGACGGCCGCTGGATGTTGAGGGAGCGGCTGTCGGCGTCCGCTACAATCTCGGCCTGACAACCTATGGCAATGAGGGGGAAACATCCGCTGCCGTGCTCGGGCGGGCAATCAGCGCCGTCGAGCAATCGGAATGGGCTGGCGGCCGGTATGACGAGGAGAAAGCGGAATGAGCCGGCGGCGCGGAAATCTGCCGCCGAGCTTCGAGGCCCGCGGCGCGAGTGTTCCCTTTAACTCGAAAAGCCTGAAGGAGTGCCGCCTCCGGGTGGTCGATCTTGGTCACTGTCTGGAATGGGAAGCCACCTTGCCGAGCGGCATGGGCGGTATTGAATCCCGCAGCGTGATGATCCTGCCCTGGCACAATCTGCCGAATTTCACCTCCATGAGCCCGCGCGACAGGGCACTGTTCGATCGTCTTGATGCCTCCGATGACGATGATCGTCCGGATCCGTTCAAGATCCGCGAACTTCGTATCCGAGTCGACCAGACTTTGGCTGAAACGGAAGAGGCGCGTCAGCTTGCTGCGGCGGAAGTGGAGAAGGAAAAGCAGGACAGGCTCATGACCTATATGAGCTTTCTTGCCCAGCTCACCCGGGATTGCGGCATCCGTCAGGGCGATACTTTCATGGCGGGCGCCGATACGGCGCTGCTGATGCGTCTGACGAATGACCGGAAGGCGAGCGCCGAGCTTGGCCTTGATCCGGCGGCCCTGACGGAGCGGGTATTGAACTTCGCGGCGGAGGAAGTCGGTGCGCCGCGCAAGCTGGTGAACCAGCAGCTTGAGGAGTTGACCGGCTATATGTCGCCATTCGGGGCTGTCAATGTGGAGACGTCCCGGAAGAAGGACGGGTTTCTTACCCGGTCGCGCAACGAGATCAAGGCGATGGACCGTTCGCTTGCCAAATATGCGCGCAACTCCCGCGAGGAAGTGAGCAACCGGATCACCCTGATCCGCTTCGCCATCAAGGATTTCCTCGATTATGTGGATGAGCGGTTCAGCTCGATCGAGCAGTTCTTCTCCTTCTTCATCAATGTGTTTCGGGAATTCAGCAAGTCCAAGGCCTTCGCCCAGCAGGTCCGGCGCGACGTATCCTATGCGCTGGATGGCTGGTCCCATCTCTGCATGGTCTGGAACGCCGCGCACGAGACTGGCGAGGCGGCGAAGGTTGATGAGGCGATCGAGTATATCCTGAAACATCTGCCGCTGATGCCGGAAGAAGAGGTCAGGGCGGATGAAGCCCGCAACGCCATTCGCCGGGGCTTCGAGACGGCACGGGCGCAGATGGTCCGGACCATGGTGAATTGGGTGGATAATCAGGTTGATCGTGAGTTGGAGCAAAGAGTGGCGATTGCCAGGAAGACCGAGCTCGAGCAGACCCCGGATGAAGATCAGCCGAAGCGGCGGCGCCGTCAGGCCAGCGTCGAATGGTAAAGGTGCTGGCCCGGTGCGTCGGTGAGGAATAGGGCGTGGAGTTGATCCTCACCCGGTATTCCTTAAATCCTTGTGTGTAACGCGGCTATTGCCGGTTAATAACAACCACCCGGCACCTATTTTTCATAGTCTTTCATAAAATATTTGAGCGTTGAGATTCTTGCTGTTTTTTGTGCTTTTAAGTCACGGTAAGTTTTGATTAAGGAAAATTACCTATTTTGCTCTTAGGGCGACGAGCGAGATCGCTATGAGATGTGCTTGCAGAATGGGTATGGTCGATGAATATTTCCAGCATGAGCGTGCGGAATAAAGTCACCTTTGTGACTGTGGTTCTTGTCGCCGTTGCAATGTTCGCAACAGCTTACTCCGCGATTTTCCTGATAACGAATTACGTTGAGAAGCAGGCCGCTGAGGCTCAGGACCGGAACCTGAGGACGGCAGCCCTGATGCTTGGTGATAATTACGAGAATCTGACCGTGGAGAAGAAGGACGGCAGCCTCTCGGTATCATGGCAGGGGATAATCCCGGCTTTTGAAGAGCATGCTGCAATTGACGAGGTCGGTTTTGCCACGGGCGAGACGGCGACGATCTTCGCATGGGATGAGGAAAGCCAGGATTTCTGGCGCCGGACCACGAACATCAAGAAAAATGACGGCAGCCGGGCCATCGGCACGCCGCTTGGCAAGACAGGCAAGGTCTACCCCATCATTACCAAGGGAGAGACATTCCGCGGGTTGGCGACAATCCTCGGCAAGGAATATTTCACTCTCTATGAACCAATCTTCTCTGCTGACGACAAGAGCAAGGTTGTTGGCATCCTTTATGTTGGTGTCGGCCGTGCCGCTCTTGAGGAAATCAAGCAGGAGCTGACCTTCAGTCTGCTCAGCGTCATGGGAATCCTGGCGATCGTGGCTATTGCGGTTGCCGCTCTGATCGTCGGCCGTCTGCTGAAGCCGTTCCCTGTCCTGCGTAATGTCATTCACCGGCTGTCCGCGAACGAGCTTGATATCGTCGTGCCGTATCTTGATCGCAAGGACGATGTCGGCGACCTGGCCAAGGCGGTGGAGATGTTCAAGACGGCGTCAATGGAAAGCCAGACGCTCTCGGAGCAGCGTATCGAAGATGAAACGCGGGCCGATGCCGACAAGAGGCAGATGATGGTCAGGACCGCCGACGATTTCGAAACCACGGTGGGGAGCATGGTTGACCATGTTTCCAGCTCACTGCACCAGTTCAACGCATCTGCCCGCGATATGTCGACGACGGCCGAGGAAACCAAGGCGAAAGCCGGATTGGTCGTGACCGCGTCCGAGGATGCGGCGCGGAATATCCAGACCGTGGCCGCTGCGACCGAACAGCTCAGTGCCTCCATCACTGAAATCGGACAGCAGGTCTCGCAGGCCTCCAGCATCGCCTCCGGGGCCGTGCGCGAAGCCGCCGATACGAACAGCAAGGTGCAGGGGCTGGCGGATGCCGCGCAGAAAATCGGTGAAGTGGTCGGCCTGATCACGGACATCGCCGAGCAGACGAACCTGCTTGCCCTGAACGCGACCATCGAGGCCGCGCGGGCCGGTGAAGCGGGCAAGGGCTTCGCGGTCGTTGCCTCCGAGGTGAAGAATCTGGCGAGCCAGACGGCCAAGGCGACGGAGGAAATCTCGGCCCAGATCCAGGGTATCCAGGCATCCACGGATGAATCCGTGACGGCGATCGGTGCGATCACGCAAACCATCGAGCAGGTGGACCAGATCGCTGCCGCCATCTCGGCCGCCGTCGAGGAGCAGACCGCCGCCACCCAGGAAATCGCCCGGAATGTGGAAGAGGCCTCTGCCGGTACGAACCAGGTGAACAGCAATATTTCCGAGGTTTCCGCCGCGACCCAGGTGACGGGAGATGTCGCCCAGACGATCCAGCGGGAATCTCTCAGCCTGTCGGAAGACGCGGAGAAGCTGAAATCCGAGATCCAGCGCTTCCTCGCCGGTATCCGCTCCTGATCTGAAATCCGCTGGCGGCCGCCATGGTCGCCAGCGGATAAGATCATCCTCTCTGCAGGCCGATCCGCACTGAACCGTCTCCGCTCCCCGCGCGAGGCGGTTTTTGTTTGCGCTGCGGCATAAAACGGCCGTTTGCGGAGCTGCTAAGTGCAACCCCTGTCAGTAAAACCCCGCCGATTTTGCAGCTTCTGTCGAATTCGGATAAGTTATGTCGTAGAAACGATAAAATAACAGGGATATGACGATGACGCTGCTGACCAATGCCGAAGAGATTTCCGATATTGCATTCGGGTTCATGGGTTCGAAGGCGTTATTCGCTGCACTGCATCATGGTGTTTTCACCTGTCTCGCCGACGGGCCGCTCTCCGTCGAGGAGCTCGGAGAGGCGACCGGCCTGCATCCGGACCGGGTCCAGACCCTGCTGACCGCGCTGGCCTCGCTCGGCGTGGTCTCGACCGAAGACGGCCGCTTTGCCAATTCACCCGCCGCCGAGAGCTTTCTGGTGAAGGGGGCGAAATACGATTTTGGCGACTATCTGCGGCTGCAGGTGGACCGGCAGATGTATGGCCTGCTGGACCAGATCGAGGATGCCATCGCGAACAAGCTGCCGGACGATGCCACCAGCTCCTACGCCGACTGGTTCTCCGACCCGGAGCAGGCCAAGCTTTATTCCCGCAGCCAGCATGCCGGCTCCCTTGGCCCGGCGCGCGGTCTGGCAAAGCTGATTGATCTCAATGGCGGCAAGAAGCTGCTGGATGTCGGCGGCGGCACTGGCGCCTTTGCCATCACGCTTGCCAAGGCTTTCCCGGATCTGACCGCGACCATCGTCGATTTCCCGAACGTCGCCTCGCTCGGCAAGGGGTATGTCGAGAAAGCCGGACTCAGCGACCGGATCGAATATGTCATCGGCGACGCCCTGCGCACCGAATGGCCGCGCGAACAGGACGCGATCCTGATGTCCTACCTGTTTTCCGGCGTGGCCGGCGACGAGCATGACAGCCTGCTGAAGCGCGCCTATGACCACCTCGTCCCGGGCGGCCGGTTGATGATCCATGATTTCGTTGTTACCGCTGACCGGAAAGGCCCGAAACTCGCCGCCCTCTGGCAGCTCCAGCACACAGCCTTCACGCCGGAAGCGCGCTCGCTGGATGACGAATGGCTGGCGGAGCAACTGACGAAGTCCGGGTTCACCGACGTGAAGGTTGGGCCGATGATCCCGGGCATGACGATGCTGGCGGAGGCCGTGCGCCCGGGGTGAGCAAACCTGACGGGGACCGTCAGGGGCGTTTCGTGAAGCCGTCCTCGCTCCAGTACTCGCTGCCGACCTGGTGATGGCCCACGAACAGTCCTTCGGGGTCGTAATGCTTCTTGATTGCCAGCAGGCGGTCGTAATTGTCGCCCCAGGCCCGCGTGCGCCAGTTCTCTTCGTGGAAATTCATCTCGGCGGAGTATGAGCCGGTATCCGGCTCAATGGCGCGGAAGCGCTCGTATGCGGCCTTGATCCGGGCGGCCTTGTCGCGAAGGGTCTTTTCATCCAGTTCATGCCCTTCGACATCATCGATAACGTTCTGCTGTGCGCCGGCTACCAGCAGCAGGGCAAAGGCATCCAGCAGGGACGGGTGGACCGGGCTGTTGCGCGCCTCGGCGAGTATTTCCTCATTGGCGCCGGCCAGGCCCTTCTGGAAATGGAAGGCGAAGCGGACCAGCTTGGCTGCGTCGATGATCGTGTCTGCGAAATCCGACGCCTTGTCATTGCCAAGCAAGCCCTGAGAGAGCCAGGCCGATTCATATCCGGCCCAGAACACATTGGTCTCGCCATTGTCCCCGTTCCAGAAGAACCGCTTGCCGGGTTTGCTCGACGCCTCGTCCAGCACGATGGTCTCCGGCATTTCCCTGGACCGGAATTCCAGGTCCCACCATTTTTGCGCGGGCGTGTCGTAAAGCGTCAGATTCTCGGTGAAGGAGCATTCCTCTCCATCGACAAGATCGAGAACAGGCGCCCAGATCCGGCGCACTTCCTCCAGCGGAAGGTCGAGGAACGTCATCTTGATGAACATGTGATTGTCGGGGCCGAAATGAACCTGCTCGCCCCAGTGCGGATTGACCAGATTGTCGCGCGCGACAGGGATGAAGGCATCCACCAGTTTGCGGAAAGCTTTCTCGTCTCTGGCCTTGATGCCGCATCCGATGAAGCCGAAACGCTCCGGCAATGCGCGGGTCGCCAGTGTCAGGCGCGTCACGATCCCCCAGCCGGCGCCGCCCGCCTTCAGGGCCCAGAAAAGGTCGCTGTTCTGGTGCGCATTGGCGATCAGGATGTCGCCGTTGGCGACGACGATCTCGGCTTCCAGAAGATTGGCGCCGGTCATCCCGCCGAACTTGGAGAAGTGACCGAAGCCGCCACTCTGGGCATGGCCGCCGACGCCGACGGAGGTGCAGCCGCCGCCCTGCACATATCGCCCGCGTTTGACGACAACCTCGTCATAGAGGGTGATGAATTTCTCCCCCGCGCCGACCGACACGGCATGCTGACCGGCTCCGTTGCCGCCTTGCGGGACGAAATCGTCATGCACAGTGATGCCGGTAAGGTCCCTGGTCCAGACCAGCAGGCTGTCCGGCGCGCAGGACTGGCCGTAATAGGAATGCCCGCCGCCCTTGATGACGAGCCGGAGGCTGTGCGTCCGGGAAAATTTCACGAGCTCGGAAACATCCCCGGCATTCACAGGAATGCCGACCTTCGCGCTCTGCGCACTCTTCCAGCCATCAAGCCAGCCGAGGGACTGGGTGGAGCCTGAAAAGTCCTGCAGGTAGAATGGATTGACGAGTTTCTTGAGAACGGCTTTCGTAACCTTCCCGCCGTTCTGCTGCATCAGGGTGTCGAGAGCGGACCGCGATCCTTCGAGCGCCCCGTCGAGCCGTGCCGCCAGTGCCTGCCATTGCTTCGGAGAGGGCCAGCCAGCATCGCCCGGCCGGACGCGCTGGGATGCCGGGGTGCTGGCAAGGCTCATGGATGCGGGTAGCAGTCCGGCGAGAGCGGTAGAGGCAAGAAGGCGCAGGAAGGTTCGGCGAAGCACGAGCATCTCCTCGATAAATCACAGGTTAATTGTGTCAATTATCAATGGTCTGCGTAACCCCCGAAGCGGGAAATGTCACATGATGGACATACGGGGGGAGCGGAGATGGCAGACAGGCTGCCATTAAGTTCTGACGGCCAAATTAATTTGAAGTCTTTTGACGATGTTATAAAAGACCATCTTTATTCTGGATGAATGGACGGGATGGCGTTGTGAAAGGGTTTTTGCTGAATGTGCTGCGAGAAGTGGGGAGCTCGGTGCGCTATGGTGATGCCAAATGCGTCGTGATTGCCGGCGTTAGTTTTACGCTTTTAATGTCCTATCTTCAGTTTTTATGGGGCGCTCCCGGGAGAACTTGGGGGATCATGGCCTCCCGTGATGTTTCCGGCTTAGACGCAAAAGATTTTCTGATTATAGCTTTGTTGTTTTCTTCTTTTGTTCTGTCAGCGCTGGCGCTGATGCCCTCTATTTCGAGGAAATCCTGCAGAATAAGCTTCGTGAACTGGATAAATAAAAAGCTGTATCAGAGTGAAGCGGTCTCGGAAAATTATGGGATAGTTTATTTTCGCGACATCTCTATGCATAAAACTCTGGAAGAATACGGGATTTCCCTGGAGAGAAAGTTCGATTCCGGAAAAAATTTGGACCAAGTGGAGTCTGATCTTGCCGCGCAAGTCTGGATTGTATCCCGGATCGCAACGATGAAATTTATTGTCGCCAATTTTTCTGTTTATTTTCTTTTCTCCGCAGTGGCCCTGTTTTTTCTTTTGTCTGTTTTTTGACCGGGCGCCTGCCCCTCGTCTGGATTGACAGGCGGCGGGACGCCATCCCATGATCGGAGCTTCACCCGGGGAGTCCCGACAAGGGGCTGAGAGTCCGCTGGTTTTCAAGGAAACAGCGCGGTGACCCGACGAACCTGATCCAGTTCACACTGGCGGAGGGAGGGTGTGCGCTTCATGGAGCCGGTGGCCGCAAAAGCTGCACGGGCCGGATGTGAACCCTTCTCTTCCAATCCGAACTGGATCTCCCGCGCCGACCGCGTAAGGAGGCTCCACGCCCATGAACACTCTTTCCCGAACCGCCCTGCCGTCCGAATTGCTGGTCCGTTTGCGGGCCGAGACGCCTCTGGTCCAGTGCATTACCAATTACGTGGCGATGAATGTCGCCGCCAATGTCGTGCTGGCGACGGGGGCATCGCCCGCGATGGTCCATGCCGCGGAGGAGGTTGGCGAATTCGCCGCTATTGCCGGTGCCGTGACGATCAATATCGGCACCCTGTCGCCCTATTGGCTTGAAGGCATGCGCCGGGCAGCGGTGGCTGTGCGGGAGGCCGGGAGGCCGTGGGTGCTCGATCCGGTGGCCCATTTCGCCACCGCTTTTCGCCGGGACGCGGCGGTGGAGCTGCTGGAGCTAAAGCCCGATATCGTGCGCGGGAATGCGTCCGAAATTCTGGCCCTTGCCGGGGCGGAAAGCCGAGGCAGGGGCGTGGACAGCCAGGACCCGGTCGACGCCGCGCGGGAGGCGGCGGAGAGTCTGGCGCGATCGCGTGGATGCGTCGTCGCGGTGACCGGGGAAGAGGATTTTGTCACGGATGGAGAACGGGTGGCGCGGATCTCCGGAGGCTCGCCACTGATGCCGAAAGTGACCGCGCTCGGCTGTTCGCTGACCTGTCTGACCGGAGCCTTCGCCGCGATCTCGCCGGAGGATGGTTTCGCCGCAACCGTGGCTGCGTTCGCCTGCTTTGCCGAAGCCGGGGAGACGGCCCACCGGCAGGCTGCCGGGCCGGGCAGCTTTGCCGCAGCGTTCCTCGACGCGCTACACGCGCTCTCGCCAGAGTCTCTCGATGCCGAAAGGCGCGTCAGGTGGGCGTGAGATCGGGGCCGGTGTTACTTCCCTGAAAGTGCTGCCCTCCGGCCGCCCTACGAACGGCGGGCGATGCAGCGCAATTCGACAATCGCGCCTTCGCGAACGAAGCCGGCGACCTCAATGGCGGTCCAGGCGGGATAGGGCTCGGTCACGTAGCGGCTGCGGATCGCCTTGAAGGCATCGAGGTGATCCCGCAGGCCGACATGATAGCTGGTCATTTCCAGCAGATGCCCGAAGCCGAGACCGGCCTTTTCAAGCACCTTCGCCACCTTCGCGAAGGCTGCCTCGATTTGCTCGTCCGGGTTTTCGGACAGGGAGCCATCTTCCGACGCGCCAGTGAACCCGGTCATGAAAATGATCCCGTCATGCTCCAGCCCGGGAGACATCTTCCAGTCCTGAACGTAGCCTTCCAGACCCTCGGGTATGATTGCTTCAGGCATTCTCTTCTCCTCGTTGACGGCGGGCCGTCTGTGCCGGCCGCCCCGTTTCATACCGCTTAAGTCCTGGCGGGGGGATGGTGTCACTCCTCCAGATCGGTCTGGATGAAGCGGTCGTTCAGGTGAATATCCGTGGTCTCCAGACGGCCGGGGCCGAGATTCTCGAACGTGTGAGGGATGTTCGCCGGGCCGAAGACGATCTCCCCGGCCTCGGCCTCGAAATTCCGCTCGCCGACCGTGAAGCGCGCCCGGCCCTGACGGATGATGAAGACCTCGTCATAGGGATGCACATGTAGCTTCGGCCCGCTGCCAACCGTGTCGCTGGTGAAGAACAACACCGTAACGTCCGTGCCAACCTCCCCACCCTCGAACCGGCCGACCCATTGGTCCTCGTCCCGGGCCCAGTCGCTGCGCTTGATGAGAGCGGGTTCGCGGTTCATGACGGGGGGCTCCCATATCGATGTTTTGGCTGGGTTCTGATATGGGGGGCATGGGGCACTGTGCTGAGATTTCGCTGCCGTTGAGGTTAGGCGGCGTGTGGCCTTAATCGCCTCGCCAAGAAGTTGAGTATCTCGACGTCTGCCTCTTGACGTGTATTGTGAATTATCTACCTAATCCACCGATAAAGTTATGGTGCCTTTCTGGAGTTTGTATCTCAAATATGCGTTACGATCGTTCGAATCGAGATCTAATTTTCTTTACTTCAAAAGAATGGTTCTCGATTTTTAACTAGGAATAGAGGAGGATAAAGTGATCTAAGGGAATTTATGGGTTTTGAATAAAAAAATAAACATAGAAAAATCATTGTCAGGCTGGTTCATGGATCGTTTCTTAAGAAAGAAAATGTTTGATTTATTTAAGCAGCAGCCATGGCTCGCTCATAGGGAAGAAAAACTAAATAAATTGATAGATATGTGTGACGATATTTCCGATATCGATATGATATTTGACTTGTTATCGAGATTTAAATACGTGGGGATAGAATCTCTTAGTATTCATTTAAGGGATATTGTCGATCACATTAATGAAGAATTTGGCGAAGAAGCTTTTTCCTTCCAGTTGTGCGCAGCTACAGCTGACGGAGATGCGGATAGCGGTCAGTCGATACTTTATGCATTTAAGAGTGAGCCGATATCAGAAATATTACTTGAAGACTTTATTTTAACAAATTCTCTGTCTAGGGCGATAAAGATCATGGATCAAAGAAAAAATATTATACTGCTTGATGAATTTGCTGGAACGGGTGAGACAATAGTTAGTCGTATTAAATCAATTAGAGGTCGTGAAAAAGAGTTAAAAAACAAAAATAACCATAATTTTTCTTGTAAAGTGAGTGTCTGTTTGGTCGCGGCGATGGATTCTGCCGTAGAATTGATAAAAAAATATGCAGATGATGTTTATTCTTCTATTGTTCTAAAAAAAGGAATTACAGATGAGGTTGATTTTAATAAAAGAGATGTTTCTATTTTTAGAATGCTATCTCTTGAAGAAAGTTTTGTAAAAGATAAAAAATTTTATAGATTAGGATATGGACAATCTGAGGCTCTTTATTTTAGAGAAAAAGGAAATATACCAAATAACGTTTTTCCTGTTTTTTGGTCAAAAAATAAAATTGATGATAAAAATTGGAAGCCTTTATTTTATAGGAAGGAATGACATGAAGTTTTCTCGTCTCCAATCTTATATATTGCGTTCGTTATACGGTCGACCAAGCGGAGTTAACGTTTATAATTTTATAATGATGAAGGCTGTGTCTCCAGGAGCGGTCTCGATTTCGATAAACGAGCTTCAAAGCAAGGAGTTGGTTGACCTTGTCGATGATCGTTTGATTCTGTCTGAGAAGGGCGGGGCGATAATTGATGAGAACCCAAGTTTACTCCTCGATCGAGCTGCGCGTTCTTGGCGAGAGGTGCCTAAGGAGTGGACCGTTCCTAAATTGGATCCATGGCGTCCGTATGTTCCAAGACAACGAGGCCTAAAAGTGGGCTGAATCTCGATGGATCTCAGGCTTTTTATCTGTTACTAGAAAGGGAGAATGGTGGGGTGCGTTAGGGTAAAGAGGCGAAGTCGCCTCTGCTGGTCAGGCTGATGTTAGCCTTGCGTCGGAGCAGTTCAGTCGAGTTCGACAGAACCGCTCCAACGCGGTCTCGATGAGACACACATGATCTGCGAATAAGGTCCAACCTGTTCGCGGCTCTCAGCTTGGACCTTATTCGCAGATCATGTGAAAGCGCCGCAAGTGCGACGTGCATGAGAGGTAACGCGCCCCATCTTCTATATTGTGGCTATGCGGCTTTCTGAGTGGAAGAAATATTATAGATCTATTGGCCTTCGGGAAGATATTCTCGAGAGAAATATTGCGTATATTACTCCATTGCTGGAGAGGGGGTTTCCGCCAGTCTTCGATTTTGAGCATATGGCTTTATTGTTTGGTCGGACTAAAGAAAATTTAGCCGGAATGGTGAATGCACCAAAATCATTCTATAGAACATTTGAGATTCCAAAAAGAAAAGGTGGGAAAAGAAAAATTCTAGCACCATATCCATCGCTCTGCGGGTGCCAGAGGTGGATATTGGATAACATACTTTATAAAGCAAAAATATCGCGGTCATGTCACGGGTTTGTGAAAAAAAAATCAATTATTTCAAATGCAAATAATCACCTAAATAAAAACTTCATAATTAAGTTAGATTTAAAGGATTTTTTTCCATCTATTGGTTTTTCGAGAGTTTTTGGCGTTTTTAGGTCGTTTGGCTACAATGATAATGTTTGTTTTTATTTTGCTAGGCTGTGTACTTGCGATGGAGGGTTAATTCAAGGATCTCCAGCAAGTCCGTTTTTGAGTAACATTATTGGTTATAACATGGACAGAAGATTGATTGGGTATTTAAGAAGAAGGGGGGCAAAGTACACGCGCTATGCTGATGATATAACGATATCGGCTGATTCGATAAAGTCGATAAAATTATATTCTATATATAAAATAATTGAGGAAGAGGGTTTTTTTGTAAATCATGAAAAGACAGTTATTAGTAAGGAAGGGCAGAGAAAAATAGTTACTGGAATAGATATTTCGAATGGAAAATTACGACCAACAAAGAAATTTCGTCGCGAACTATCCCAAGAAGTTCACTATATTTCTAAGTTTGGGTTAAATTCACATATGAATAAGAGAAAGATTAAAAATCCTTTCTATATAAGTACAATTCACGGTAAGTTAGCGTTTTGGGAAATGATCGAGCCGAGTTCAAATCAATTAAAAAGATTAAAATTACAAATTGGTTTGCCGACTAAATGATGAGGCATGTTTCAATCAGTTCAGATTTGAATAAAGCCTAAATGCCCTCACAACACCCGATACACATTGTAAACCGGCCCGCTCGGTGTCCGGTCACCTGATCCCACGCAGACGGCCTTGTTCAGCCAGAGATATTTCTCCGCCGATGTCTCAAAACTTGGTGTAATCCGGAAGTAATAATCGTCGCGGTTCACCGGCTGGCCGGCATTCATCCGGGCCATGACCTCTTCGGGGCCGTGACGCAGGCCTGCATAGGTCATGTAGATCAGCGCGCCGTCATCGGCTTCCAGCACCAGGCGAACGTCGAGCTGGGTCACGCCGTCATTGCGGACCAGGATCCAGTCCCCGCCGCCGCCGCGTACGGTGCCTTTCAGGTTCGGGCCTTCGAATGTGCCGCCGAGCACCCTGGCGATCTTGCGTTCGCCGAAGGGCGTGTGGCCGAGCAGTTGCAGCGGGGCCTCGACCTCGAGGGTGATGTCGAAGAGATGTTCTGTCTGGATATGGCTCATGGTCCGGTCCTCCCGTGATGCCCATGCGGGCTTATCGTTAACGGGGAGTATGACCGGGTTTCCGGCGCTTGAAAATCATCCCGGCAGGGTTTTTCAACCGGGGCGGTCTGTTTGTGTCAGGGCATCGTCAGTCGGTGACGGTGACCTCGGCCCGCATGCGCGGGTGTATCCGGCAATACAGGAGGAAGCGGCCGGGATTGTCGAAGGTTACCGGCACTTTCGCCCCGGTGGATTGCAGGCCGATATCGAACTCCCCTCCGTCACTGTCCGAATAGACGTTATGGCCGAACACATCGGAATTGAGGAAGGTCACGGTATCGCCGGCCTTGATGGTGATTTTCTTCGGCAGGAAAGCGATGCCGGATTGTTCGATCACCAGCGGCGTTGCCGCGTAGAGCCCCCCGACGGTCAGCCATCCGGCGGCTGCCGTGAGAGCGAGGAGGGTGACGAGACGCCGTCTCCCGTTGCCAGGAGAACGGCGCCCTCTTGTCCGGTTGAGCGGTATCATGATCAGCGGTTCATGACCGGGCTGGCGATATCGATCACGGCGGCCCCGGCGGGGGAGGCGATCTTGCCGACGCGGGTCATCATGCCTTTGGCCACGGGGAACGTGTAAAGCGCGCCACCGGCGACAGCAAAGCCGTGATACTCGTCCTTCGGGTCGGTGAAGATGTCGATGGCCTCGATTTTGACGCCTGCGGCAAGGCCGGTCGGGCCGACAGTTTTCAGCACGCCGTCATTCGGCGGGTCCTGCACGACATACATGCCGGTCTTGCTGTCCATGTCGAACAGTTGGGTGAATTTCGTGCCCTTGTAGGAATTGATATAGGCACCGGCCAGCACGCCGGGTTTGGTGCCCGCATGCTTGTCAGCCTTGTCGTAGGACAGGCGGCCGTCGATCACGGTGGCGCCGGTCTCGACATTGACGCGCAGGTTCTGGCCGTTCGAGGCCATGACCCGGAGCCGGTCGGCCTGGGGATTGAAATCCACGACCAGATTGTCGACCGCTTCCAGCCGCTCGGAGATTTTCGACATACGGGTGGCGGCGCCGGACGTGGTGTCGATGGTGTAGATCGTGCCGGATGCGGTGACGGCATAGAGAGCGAGATCGGCCGGGCGGATGTCGATGCCGAGGACCTTGGTGTCGACCCCGGTGATATCGAGCGCACGGGCCGCGCCGGGCTTGCTGTCGGTCATCATGAGAAGCTGATTGTTGGCGGTCAGCCCGATCAGGTCGAGAGCGGATGCGGGCGCAGCCCAGGCGATGCTGCTTGCCAGAGTTGCCGCGGCCACTATTCGTGAGGCGGCCAGAGGTTTTGAGAAGGTCATTGCTGCGTTCCAGTCTGTTCACAGAATACGGTCAGCGCACGGCCCCGGGGCGTCAGGGCTGGTCGCCAAGAAAGGCGCATATGTCCTTCTACGAGACGGTCGGCAGATTGGATTTATGGGATGTGCTCAGAGCCGGAAGATGGCTTCGATCTTCTGTTTCAGCTGATCCGGCGTGAAGGGCTTGGCGATATAGGCGTCGACGCCGTATTTGCGGGCAGCGATGACGAAATCCTTGTTCGCATTCCCGGTCAGCATGACGAAGCGCATGTTCGGGAAGGTCTTGCGAACGGCCTTCAGGAATTCGAGACCGTTGATCTCCGGCATGTTCCAGTCGGAGACGATGAGCTGCACGTCGCCGTCCAGTTCCTTCAGCAGTTTCAAAGCCTTCAGGCCGTCCGGCGCGTGGAAGATCCGGCGGAAGCCCATCAACTTCAGCGCACCCTGGGCAAGCTTCGTCGCCATTGGCTCATCCTCGGCGATGATCACCTGATATTCGGCGAAGTTCGGGCGAATGCTGTTGTTATCCGTCATGAAGCTCATCTGGCGGCCTGGCTATCGAAAAGGGTCCGGCTTTGTTCGAGTGCAGCAAGCAGATGTTCCGCCGACGCCGCGCATTCCTCTAAATGATCCGCTTCGGCGCGGGTTTCAACCGAAAGTGCAGCCCGGTAGACATCGCGCAGCCCGACGGAAGCCGCCGCACTCTTCAGCGTATGGGCGGCCTCGCTCAAACCGGTAATGTTCCGGGCTGTCAGATGCTCTTCGATGATGGCGGTATGGGCATCGATGGTGCCAAGGAAGTCGGAGACCATTTCATCGGCGAATTCCGCGCCGAGCTGATCCCGGTAGGTGGCGAGAATATCCGGCTCCAGCGCCGGTCCATCCTGCATCAGCCGTTCTGTCACGGGCGAGGCGGTGTCCTCGGGGAAATCGTCTTCCCAGCCGTCATCGTCGCTCCCGCCATCCGGATCCTCCAGCTTCAGCACGCGGGCCAGCGCGCCGAACAGCAGACCCGGATGGATCGGCTTGGCGACATAGGTGTCCATGCCGGCGGCAAGGCAGCGCTGGATTTCCTCCGCCGTTGCAGCCGCCGTGGCGGCAACGATCGGAATGCCGGACAGGGGCGGGTCGAGGGCGCGGATCCGGCGGGTCGCCTCCAGCCCGTCCATCACCGGCATGTTCATGTCCATCAGCACCGCGTCATATGTTCCGGGCGGCTCGGCTTCCAGCGCGGCAAGCGCGGCGGCTCCGTCCGGCACGATCTTCACAGTGTGGCCTTCGGCTTCCAGCAATCCGCGGGCGACCTGCTGGTTCACCAGATTGTCCTCGGCGACGAGCAGGGTCAGCGGGGGCAGCTTCTCGGCGCTTGCCGGCAGGTCGCGATTGTCCGGCATCGCGCCGTCGGCGAGCGGGATTTCGAACCAGAAGGTGCTGCCCGTGCCGGGGACGCTGTCGACGGCGATCCTGCCGCCCATCAGCTCCACGATCTGCTTGCAGATGGCGAGGCCCAGGCCGGTGCCGCCATATTGCCGGGCGGTGGAGCTGTCGGCCTGACTGAACTCCTGGAACAATCGGTCGACCTTGTCCGGCGGAATACCGATGCCGGTATCCGTGACCCTGAACCGGTAGGTGCCTTCCGTCCCCGCCGGGCTGACTGAGACAGTGACGCCGCCTTCTTCGGTGAATTTCAGGGCATTGCCGACCAGGTTCAGCAGCACCTGGCGCAACCGGGCGGAATCGCCTTTCAGATAACGCGGGCAGTCCGAGTCCACATCGGCCTGGAAGGTGAGGCCCTTTTCCTCCGCCCGGCCCTGCATCAGGGCGAGGGAGCCGTCAACCATGCGGCGGAGATCGAAATCCAGCAGTTCGAGATCGAGCTTGCCTGCCTCGAGCTTGGAAAAGTCGAGGATGCCGTTCAGCAGATGCATCAGCCCTTCGGCGCTTTCCAGCACGGTCTCGGCGAAGTGCTTTTCCTCGGTGCCCAGAGGGCGGCGCAGCAGCAGCCGTGTCATGCCGATGACGCCATTCATCGGGGTCCGGATCTCGTGGCTCATCATGGCCAGGAAATCGGACTTCGCCTTGGCGGCGGCCTCGGCGCTGTCTCTTGCCTCGCGCACCTCGTTCATGACGTCGCGGAACACCAGCAGGGAGCGCGCCATGCCGCCGATTTCGTCGCCCCGGGCCTGGTCGCGCGCATCGACCGCGACGGAACGGTCTCCGGAGGCGAGCGAGATGGTGCCTTTTGCCAGCCGGTTCAGCGGCCGGATGATGTTGCGGGCCAGCAGGCCGGCGACGATCAGGGAGACCACCAGAACGCCGGCGAGGATGTAGCTTGTCAGCCGTTTGGTGTCGTTGACGCTCTGCTCGGCGGCAAGCCAGAAGCGGTATCCGTCTTCGGCGGCAACCTGCACCAGGATGTCGAGAGTGACCTTGAGCCGGTCCGCGATGGCGTCCCGCTCAGGCTTCATGGCCGGGTCGTTTCTTGCCGCATGGGCGGCGTCCCACCATGCCTCGAAATCCGTGTGCAGGGTTTCCGCGAGTTCCAGCGTCCGTTCGGACATCCGGCGATCCGTGGCGACTTCAAGGTCGATGAAGAAATCCTCGCGCAATCTGGCAAGGCGCTCTTCCGTCGCGGCCCCGGTCAGCCGTTCCTCCAGCTCCATGACCAGAAAATTGGTCTGGGCCGAGCGGGCGAAATTGATCGATTGCAGCGGCCGGTCATACAGTGCCTTGGCGATGTCGCCGAGGGACCATGTGGCAAAAAAGCTGGTCCCCGCCAGAGCGCCAGCGGCCAGCACGGCCACCAGAAACGCGCCGATCAGTTTGAGGCGGAGGGACATCGCTCGCGGGTTATTCGGTGACGGTGATTTTCAGGCGCATCCGGGGATGGATACGGCAGTGAACGTCAACGATACCAAGCTTCTCCAGCACGACGTCCCGCGTCTCCCCCGGCGCCTGCAGGCCGATATCGAAACCGTTACCCTCAGTCTCCGAATAGACGTTGTGGCCGTAGAAATCATCGTTCACGAAGCGCACCATGTCGCCCTTTTTAACGGTGATGTCACCGGGGGTGAACTTGCGGCCTTCCTGACTGACGATGGCGGCCGGGTCCGCCGCGATAGCGAGTGTGATGCCCAATCCCGCGAGCAGGGCAACTCCCGAGAGTGTGACGCCGAGCAGTTTGGAAACAGACATGGGACCAGCCATTTCGATTTCTGAAAAGATGATTATAGCGGATGTAGGGATAATTAATCAGCTTATAGGGGCGCAATTACCAGACAATCAACTCTGTCGGTAGCTCACAAATAGGCGATTCAGCTCCAGACGGTGGAATGTTTCCGCCTGTGGGCCGTCGTCGGGACCGAAGTAAAGGCCAATCCCGGCGCAATGCTGGAAGAAGCCGGGGCCGGGCAGGCCATTCCGGGCTTTCGAGATCGCGGCAGCCGATCGCAAGGGGCGGCCGGCATCGTGATCGGACGTGATCAGATCCTCAAGCGCTTCGGTTACTCTGTGAATCCGGTGCGGCCCGGGCATGCCCGCCGTTTCGGCAAGTTCCGCATAGGTGATCGTGCGCTCGGCCCGGGCGCGTTCTTCCAGTGCGGCGATCATGCGGGCAAACCATGGCGCATCATCGTGGCGACCGGGGCTTCGTGCATCGCTCATCGGGCTTCAGGCTCCGGTGGACAGGGGGCGGGCGGTCAGTTTTGCCCTGACAGGCCCGGGATTCTTCAGTAAAGGGTGTCCCATAAATCAAGGGAATCCAAAATGAAAGCCTTCCGGGCAACGCTGTTCAACGTTCTCTTCTACACGCTCACGCCGGTTATCGGCCTGCTGCTGCTGCCGGCTTGTCTCGGTCCGCGAAGCTGGGTTTGCGCCGTTCGGGATGCCTGGTCGCGCAGTGTTATCGCGCTGCTCGGCCTTGTTGTGGGATTGCGCTGGCGCTTGACCGGAAGGGAGCGGATGCCGGACGGCCCGGTGCTGATAGCCTGCAAGCACCAGTCTGCGTGGGAGACGATCGCGCTGCAGCTGTTTTGCCGGGACCCGGCCATCGTGCTGAAACAGGAATTGCTGAAACTGCCTGTGATCGGCTGGTATTTCCGCCGCGTCGGCATGGTGCCGATCGACCGGTCAGCGGGTGCCGGTGCGCTGAAGCTGATGGTCAAAGCGGCGGAAGAGCGGGTTGCAGAAGGACGGCCAGTCGTGATTTTCCCGCAGGGTACCCGTGTCGCCCCGGGCACGGAGCAGGCGTATCACCCGGGTGTCTTTGCCCTCTACCGCGCACTGAACCTTCCGGTGGTGCCCATTGCTCTCAATTCCGGTCAGTTCTGGGCCCGCGAAAGCTTCATGAAATATCCGGGCGTGGTCGACGTTCACGTGCTGGAGCCGATCCCGCCGGGGCTCGACCGGAAGACGTTCATGGCCCGGCTTGAAGAGGTGATTGAAACCGAGACCGGCAAACTGGAAAAGGCGGCTATTTGATCGTCATCTTCAGGATCTGCACGTTCAGCAGATCCTCCTTGGCGATGATCTGGCGCAGCCGGACCCAGAGTCCGTCCCGGATTTTATTGATACCGTCGAAACCTCTCAGCTCCTGTTCGGTCAGGCTGCTGGCGAAGATGATCACCTTGTCCCTGATACGCGGCTCAAGTGCGCTGACCCGGATCTGTGCCGCCTGGTCCTTAAGTTCCAGGGCGACGCTGAGCAGCATGAAGATCGGATAATGCCGTTCGGTCTGCAGATTGATAACGAACTCTTCAAGCTGAAAGTTAATGGCGCCGGGCGGGGAGGCCTCGAATGTCGGCGGTGCCTCGTTCAGAAAGGGCTCTTCTTTCGGCTCGCTGTTCGCGTTGGCCATGCCGCTTTTTTTCTGTGTTCCGAGCGGATCGAACCCCGGAATCAGCCCGAACATCACAGCCCCCATTCCGGCGCCGACTATGAGCATCAGCGGCAGGGTGACGAAGATGATGAGTTTCTTCACGGGGCGCGCTCCATTCTGACCGGGACCGTTATTGCCTATGCACTAGCAGTTATCCTATTTGAATGAACAGTATTTCCGCTGCAATCCTCTGGAGCTTCGATCCTATGATACTGTTGCGGGCCGGAAGAGTGGGGGGATAATGCAGGACAAGGAAGCGCGCGAGTGGCTGGATTTTTTCATGAAACAGCCCCACGAGCGCCTGACGCAGGAGTCGGCTGGCGATATCCCGGAGGTCTCGTCATTCGTCATCGATCTCGTTGATGACCGGTTCGTCGTTACCTTCCGGTTCGAAGACGGACGGGAACGCGCGATCTCGCTCTCTGACGATCTCGCGCTTTATCTCCGGGAATATCTTACGACAGGCCTGATGGAGCAGGCCGCGCGGAACCGGCCGCTTTAGCGGCCGACGGCATATCCCTGCATGCCGCGCGGGTTGGCGGCTGCCCTTAACATGTCCCCATCCTTGGCCGCCGCCGTCAGACGGCCTTCGGACCAGGGATCGCCGACCTCCAGATCGTGCCCCCGGCGGCGCAGCTCGGCATAGGTTTCGGCCGGGAACATGTCTTCCAGCACCAGACGTTTGTTGATCCGGCCGCGCGGCCAGAACGAGCTCGGGAAATGCTCGTTATGGAAAGCCGGGCAGTCGATCGCTTCCTGCAGGTTCATGCCATGGTCCGCGTGGTGCAGGAACAGCAGCAGGGACCATTGGTCCTGCTGGTCTCCGCCCGGCGTGCCGAACGGCATATAGGCCTCGCCGTCACGCAGCGCGAAGGAGGGCGACAGTGTGGTGCGCGGGCGCTTGCCCGGTGCCAGCGTGGAGGGCGAGCCTTCCTCAAGCCAGAACATCTGCGCCCGGTTGCCGAGGCAGAAGCCGAGTTCCGGGATGATCGGCGAGCTTTGCAGCCAGCCGCCGCTGGGCGTGGCCGAGACCATGTTGCCGTGCTTGTCGATAATGTCGATATGAACCGTGTCGCCCCGGGCTTCGCCCATCTTGCCAACGGTCGGCTCACCAACGCCCATGCCGGCGCCGGAAATGTCCTGTGCATGCGGCAGCAGGCTATGGGAGATGTTGTTGCTGTAGCCTTCGATGGTGCCGGCAATGAAGGCGTCGGAAGCATCCTTGCCGACAAGAGCCCGGCGGCTTTCCGCGTAAGCATCGCTCAGCAGCGTTTCCATCGGCACGTCGACAAAGTCCGGATCGCCGTAATAGGCCTCGCGGTCGGCGTAGGAGAGCTTGGATGTCTCCGTCACGGCATGGACGAAATCAGGGCCGGTCGGATCCATGTCGGCAATGCCCATGGATTTCAGCAACGAGAGTTGCTGCAGCATCACGGGGCCCTGGCTCCAGGCGCCGCATTTCGCGACGGTATAGCGGCCATAGTCGTAGGTCAGCGCGTCTTCATATGTCGCGGACCAGCTTGCAAGGTCGTCACCGGTGAGCAGAGCCTTATGGCGCCGTCCGGTCGCGTCCATGTAGGCATCCTGGCAGAACCGGTCGATGGTTTCCGCGATCCAGCCACGATACCAGATATCCCGTGCCCGGTCGATCTGGGCTTCACGGTTACCGCCGCCCGTTTCCGCTTCGCGCACGATCCGCTCGTAGGTATCGGCCAGTTTCGGATTGGAGAACATGGCGCCCGGAGTCGGCGCCTTGCCGTCCTTCAGGTAGATCGCGGCGGAGGTCGTCCATTCGGTTTCGAAAAGCCCGCGCACCGTCTCGACCGTATCGGTGATCTTTGGCACCACCGGATAGCCGTTCCGGGCATAGCCGATGGCATATTCCAGAACATCACCAAGGCCCATGGTGCCATGGTCGCGCAGCATCAGCATCCAGGTATCGAAGGCGCCGGGCGTGACGGCGGCAAGCAGGCCGCTGCCGGGGATCAGGTCGAGCCCGAGATCGCGGATCGCCGGGATCGTTGCGGCTTTCGGCGCCGGGCCCTGACCGCAGATGACCTGTGTGCGGTTCTGTTTGGCGCTGTGCATGATCAGCGGCAGATCGCCGCCCGGGCCGTTCAGGTGCGGCTCGACGATCTGCAGCACGAAGCCGGCTGCGACAGCCGCATCGAATGCATTGCCCCCGCGCTCCAGGATCGCCATGCCGGCCGAGGAGGCCAGCCAGTGCGTAGAGGCAACGACACCGAAGGTGCCACGAATTTCGGGTCTGGTGGTAAACATGGCGGGTCCGCGGAGGTGGGTTGGAAGGGCGGCAACTATAATCGCAGGATGCCCGCGGGTGCAATTGCGCGAGACTCTATCTTGCATTGTAGTTTGCAGGAAAAAATGCTATATGATTTGTGATCTCAGAAGAGATGGCCCGTTTTGTGCATGTTAATTTTCGTTAATATATCTGCACAAAGCAAGCAGAAGCAGAGGGTTCGATGACTAACGCAGCCGCCGCATTGAGCATTTTGGGTGGGTCCTTCAGTACCAGCAGTGGCGGGACCACGACGGGTGTTGCTGCCTTCGCAAAATACAAGCGGGACCCCGAAGGCGCGCGTCGCGACTTCTACGAAAGCGCGGCTGTTCAGAAAAGCATCAAAAACTTTCAGTCGAGCGCGAGCGAGATCAATTCGGTTGAGGATTTCCTGGCTGACCGGAAAACTCTCGAATTTGTTCTGACGGCTTTCGGGCTGGAATCGGAACTGAACAATCCCGGCAAGCTGAAAGCGATCATCAACAGCGATCCGGATGACCCGAACTCCTATTCGAACCGGCTGGCCGATGCGCGTTACGGTGAGTTTACGAAGTTCCTGAACGTCAAGAATGAAGGCTTCACCAAGCTAAAGACGGCTGATGCGCAGACCGATGTCATCGACGATTACCTGACCAATGCGTTTGAGGTTTCTATCGGGCTTGAAAGTCCGGCGGCACGCGAGGCGGTGTTTTTCCTGCGGCGTATCAATGAAGTTGATAGCGCACTTGAAATTCTTGGTGATCTGCCGCTGCGTAACATCGTGACGACGGCTCTTAGCCTGCCGGCTCAGATTGCCAACCAGTCCGTGCTCAAGCAGCAGTCCCTAATCGATGCAAAACTCGATTTCGACAAGCTGAACACGCTGGACCGGGACGGCGAAACTAAATCCAAAACTCAACTCGATCTGGTCAACGACGATCTAGGCGCGATCAAAACCGGACTTGCCGCAACCACTAACGCAAGTATCGAGCTGTCTTCCCTGCAGGACCAGCTCGAGGATCTTCGCATTCATCTGTTGGATATTGATAATATTACGAATCCGGGCGGGGTCCTTGCGAACGAAATCCCGGTTCAGGAAGCGGCAATCCCGGAGCTGATCCGTCAGCAGGGGCTGATAGCAGCAGCCGAAAAGGCACTGACCAACACAGATTCGAATATCAAACGCATTGATGCGATTTTCAAGGAAGCGGCCGAGGTTGAAACCCAGGAAGAACTCGATGCGCTGAAGAATGAGTTCGACGAGTTGGTATCCGAGATCACTGACGCTGACGGTTTTATCAAGGGATCAAATTACACCGATAGCACAGCCGGAACGACCGAAAATCTGCTGTTACCGTCAGGCGATGCGGGCAGCGGGATCGATGCCATGCCGTCGTCCAAAGTGACGACGGTGGTGAAGGCGGATGGCACTGCGGTTGTGACCGGCTCTTCCGATCTCTCCAATTTTCTGACAAATCTGGATAGTGCGAACACGGCTTTTCAGGCAATCAATCTGGGGAGCCTGTCCTCTGGTATCGCGGCGGCCGAGGCCAGTTTCGATTCGATCGAAAAGGATTTCAAATCCGCGAAGGTCCAGAATGGTGTTAATGCCTCCAGTTTCGCTGGCAGCATAAAGGACGTGAATTTCGGCTATTCCCTGAATACGCAGTCCCTCTCTCAGGGAATTTCTGCGGTTGATGACGGGCTGACACGTCTCGCCAAAGCAGCGGGAGTGATCTCCGAGATTCGTGCACTGGCACAGGATGCCAAGGAAGAAGACGCCGATATCGACGAATTGAACACGGCTTACGGCGCCAAGCTTGATGAATTGACCTCGCTCATCAACAACGCTGGTTCGGCGACGGACGGTACGAACACATTCACATTCGATAATCTGTTAACCGGCGGAACGATCAGCTATGAGGCTGATGCAAATTCCGGGAAGAGCATTGATGCTCGCGGCGGTTCCCTGGATGCTGATATTCTTTCCGGCTTGCCCGCCAGCCTTTCCAAGGCAAATGCGAGCGGCATTCTAAGCAACATCGACACGACGGTAACCGACTCTCTTTCCGAGTTGAAAGACAACCTGGTCACGGACCGGAAGGTCTTTGCTTTTGCGGCGAATGTCGCAGATCCGCTTGGTTCTATCGATGCTGAGATCCGTCAGATCCGGGGCGATCTGGACAAGATTATCGAACGTGCCGGCGCAAGTGGGGACAACCTGCTCAAGGAATATGGAAGAGATCTTAAGGTCGTTCTCGGAACGCTGGCGACGACGATCACGGTCGATGCGCAGGGCGGCTTCAAGGAGGATTTCGAAAATTCCCTGAGCTCACTTCAGTATGCCGCCGTGAGCGGCGGGGCGGCGGCATCGCGTGAGAGTATCCTGAATGATGCGCTGTTCTCGGTCGGCTCGACGCTGAGCCGGATCAATGCCGAAAAGTTCACGCTGAATATCCAGAAATCGATTCTGACTGAGAAACAATCATCGCTCAGCAATACCAGCGGGTCGGCGGAGTCTCTCGATTTTCTTAAACCGCTTGAGAACACCAACTATGCGATCAAGTTCATCGAGCAATATCTGGTGAAGAAGGACCTGGAAGCGATCGGGGGCAGCACCACGGTGCAGCCCAAGAACGCAGCTTTGGTTGGCCTCTTCCAGAATATCAGCGGCGGCGGCGGCATGCTCAATCTGCTTAGCTAGCTACTAGGCCACCGGCCCGGTTGTCAGCTGGGGCCGGCGGTCAGGTTCCAGCGGTTAGCGGTGCGTTCAGACGGCGCAGGGTTGCAATCACACTGAGTGCCGTGATCTTGCCCGTCTTCGGGTTCTCTTCCGTCGGAATATTCTCAATCGTCATGGTGAAGCGCGCGCTGTCCGCCTCGACCCTGATTGTATGGGTGTTCCGGGTGACGGACGGATCGGCCCAGATCTCGACGCTGGTCTGGTCCGGGCCGATACCCGCAAGGCTGAGAGCTGCCGCAACATTGACATTGGCCGGGAAGCCTTTGGCGGCAGCCCGGGCATTTCCCTCGAAAACCTTTTTCGCGTCAGTCAGTCCCTCGACGGAGATGTCGTTCTCAACAAGGTAAGGAGCACCGGCGAGACCGCGTGGCGGCTTCCGGGTTTCGAGAGTCACGGATGCGATGGTGCCTTCCGCGGCGGCGCGCACGGCGTCCAGACCGATCAGGGCGCCGGTTGGCAGAATGAGCCGGGCGCCGGTTTCCTTCGCTTTTTCAACAAGCTCCATGTGATTGAGCAGAGCGCCGATGCTGACCGGAATAAAGACCCGTCCCTTGGCGATGGCTGCTTCCGCGATGACCGAAAAGACCGAAGCCGGAGCGCATTCAACGACGACGTCGCAGGATTCCGCCAACGCTTCCAGAGACACGACGGGCGCGCTGGCGCCAATGGATGACATGTTTTTCTGAGCTTTTTCAACGTCGCGGGCAGAAACGGCGCCAAGTTCCAGGCCTGGCAGGCGGCCGTCTGTAATCGCGCGGGCCAGTGTCAGGCCGATTGCGCCCAGTCCGCCAATTCCGACCTTCATATTTCCAGCCATTTCTGTTTCCCTCGTTCCAGATCACGCGTTGAGTCCGCCGTCCTTCTGTAGCGGAAAATCCTTACAGGTCAAATGTTCGAGATAATTTGGTGCCGCTGGACGGTGATCCGGGGCCGGGTATAGTGGGGCGCCAGCCGAATGGGAGTACCCAGCCGAATGGGAGTACAATGAGACCGTTTCAGTTCCTGATGCTTGTGATCTTGACCGTCCTGGGGCTGGGCATGCGCCCGGATGAGGCGCGGGCACAAGAGCTTTCCTGTATCACGGTTTCCATTATCGTGCCGTCCGCGGTCGGCTCCGCCGGAGATTTGGTCGGCCGCGCCGTCGCGGAGGCTGCGACGAAACTCGGCGGCACCAGCTTCCGTGTTCGCAACCGGCCCCGTGATATTGCCCGCCGGCTGCTCGAGGATGCGGCGCCGAACGGGTGCACCCTGATGCTCGACTCGCAGATTCAGGTGGCGTTTGAAATTCTGGACAAGGGCAAGACCGATTGGCGCGATTTCAAGCCGGTGGCTCTCCTGACCCGGACGCCGATGGCAATCGCTCTGTCGACTGGCGGGCCACCTCCCGCGACTCCGAAAGGTCAGGAACCCGAGCCGCCAAGCTTTTCCGGCATGCTTGCCCAGCTCAGAGACAAAGCAGAGAGCGTGACGTTTGCCCTGGTCGAAGATCCACTGGAGCAAATGCTGTTTCTGAGGATGGAGGAGGCGCTTGGTGTGCGTTTCAGGGTCCGGAGCTATCCGACCGGACTGGCGCGCTATCGGGAATTGGTGAGCGGTCCTCCGGGCGTGGCGGGGTTCATCTCTCTCAGGGCTGCCGCCGCTCGCAGCAAGGGGAAGGAACTTGACGTGCTCGCGGTCAGCGGCGCGTTCGCGCCGGGCATGCTGCCGGGGGTGCCGACGCTCGGTGCCGAGGCTGGCGGGCTGACATTTGGAATTGACCACGGCCTCTTCGGGCCACGCGACATGCCGGACGATATTGTGAAGAGCCTTGTTGCGATCATGCGGAAGGTTCTGGAAACCCGGGGCGTTCTGTCCGAGCTGCACAAGGAATACGGAACAGAGACAGCTCTGGTCGCGGGCGATGGATTCGCACGATATCTTGAAAATCTTTCCGCGGACTGGACAGAAATGCTTCAACGTCAAAATAACGGCAAACGCCTGGGGCAAAAAAGCTGAAGATCAAAGACTTCGTTGAAATAATATGTCCCGTTATTGGATGAATTTTTTTGTCTTTATACGCGCGGCAATGGAATGCGCGTCCGAATGATTGTGAACAGTTGACAGGTGACTGTGTATTCATAGGGTGTCAGTCACAAGATTGGCGCGCTCCCAGTGCGCCTGAAGAATTTCGAGCGCCGCCCGTTTGGCCGGTGTGTCTACAGGGAGAATAAAATGAAATTCAAGACAGCACTCTTTGCGGCGCTTGCGACGGCTTCCGTCGCCTTTGCTGGTATGCCGGCGGCGCAGGCTGCGGATCTGTCCTGCCGTACAGCCAAGCTGATCGTGCCGTGGGGCGCTGGCGGCGGTACCGACGTGATCTTCCGCCAATTTGTAGAAGCAGCGAACGAAGCCGGTGCGGATCCGAAGCTGCAGGTCGTGAATATCGGCGGCCAGGGCGGCAACAAGGGCGCCAAGGAAGCCCGCAAAGCGAAGCCGGATGGCTGCACGCTTTTCGCTATTCACCAGAGCGCGATGACCAGCTTCTTCAATGGTCGGGTGGACTTCACCTGGGACGCTTTCGAGCCGGTTGCGCTGCTGACCCGGACTCCGGCGATCATCGGTGCCAGCCCGGACGTGCCGTATAACAATATCAAGGAACTGGTTGCCGCCGCGAAGAAGGAACCCGGTTCTGTGACGGCTGGCGGCACGCTCGGCTCCACCAGCCACTTCATCTTCCTGCTGGTTGAAGATGCGGCCGGCGTGAAGTTCAAGCATGTCTCCTACGACGGTACCCGTCAGCGGATGACCGCGCTTCTGGCAAAGAATATCGATATCGGTGAAATCAACCTCGCCTCGGCCAAGAAGTACATCCAGACCAATGAGCTGAAAGCACTTGGCATCACCACGCCGAAGCGGAACGCGGAAATCCCGGACGTCATGACCCTGAAGGAACAGGGCTATGATCTGGTCTATGGTACGGACCGGGGCATTGTGCTGCCGAAGGGCGCCAGCCAGGACGTGATCAATCACTATGCCGAAATCTTCAAGAAAGCGGCTGCCGACCCGAAGGTCATCGAGGCGATGACGGCGAAGGGCACGGATGTGAATTATCTCGGCCCGAAAGAATACACCGAGTATTTCGAGAAAACCTTCGCGGACTGGAAGCGGATCGCGATCGAAGTTGGACTGTACAAGGGCAACTGATTAATCAGCCCGGCGCGCGGCGGCTCCCGTTTTCCGGGGGCCGCCGTTTGCATTTAACGATAGGGATATGGAGGAAAGCCGGTGGCGCGTTTGAACCGCGATACGTTGGTGTCTCTGTTGCTTCTGGTCTTTTGCGGTGTGATGATTTCCGCGAGCCTGGAGATCGAGGACACGAGTTACGGGACCATGCAGTCGAGCGTCTGGCCGCAGGCCGTGCTCGGGATACTGACGGTCTTTTGCCTCGCAATGTTCGGGCAGAGCGTGCTTAAGCCCGCCGTTGCCAAACCGGAGAGCTCTGCCGCAAGCGGTGGCATTGGCCGGTACCGGAACGCAATCACCGTCTATATCCTGTTTTTCCTCTTCCTTGTGACCATGCCTTATCTCGGCATGCTGCTGGGCGGTGTTGGCTTCGTTTTCCTCGCTCTGACGCTTCTGGGTGAGCCGGAGTTGAAACGTGTGCCTCTTCATCTGGCCATTGCCGTCGGCATGGTCGGGCTGATGTGGACCATCTTTACCTTCGGTCTCGGCGTTCTGCTGCCGGACGGCGAACTCCTGCAGCTGAATTAGGAAGAGCGCGATGATCGACACTCTTATGTACGCCTTCGCCGATGTCTTCGCGCCGTGGAACCTGGTGCTGATGACAGTCGGCGTCACGGCCGGTTTGATCGCTGGAGCGATCCCGGGCTTCACGATCGCCATGGCCGTCGTTCTGACGCTGCCTTTCACCTTCGGGCTGAGCCCGGTTGAAGGGCTGTCGACCATGATCGGCGTTTATGTCGGTGGCCTGTCGGGTGGTTTGATGTCCGGCATGCTGACCGGTATTCCGGGCACACCATCCTCCATTGCCACGACATTCGACGGTTTTCCGATGGCGCGGAACGGCAAGCCGGGCCTCGCGCTCGGTCTTGGCGTCTGGTCGTCCTTCTTCGGCGGTATGTTCAGTGCCGTACTGCTCGTTACCCTGGCGCCGCGCCTCGCCGTGATTGGTCTCGAGTTCGGCCCGTGGGACTATTTCTCTCTCGTGCTTTTCGCGCTGACCATCACCGCCAGCCTGTCCGGCGAGAATTTGGTCAAGGGCATGATTGCCGGTGCATTGGGGCTTTTCATCGCCACGGTCGGCGAGGATGAAGTGAACGGCGTCGCGCGTTTCAGCTTCGGGTTCGAGGATCTGGAATCCGGCTTTACCTTTTTGCCGGTCCTGATCGGCCTCTTCGCCTTCAGTCAGCTTCTGTCGGATCTGCAGGACCGGGTAAAAGCCCGGCAGCCCCTGATGGATGCGCGCGGTGCGGATGCCCGGGTTCGTATCGAGCATGTGAATGCAATCAAGATGGTGTTCGCCCGCTGGGTGAACCTGCTCCGGTCCTCCTTTATCGGCGTCTTTACCGGTGTGCTCCCGGCGGCGGGAAGTTCAATCTCGAATATCCTCGCCTATGATCAGGCGAAGAAGGCATCCAAAACGCCGGAAAAATTCGGGACGGGAACGCCGGACGGCATCATCGCGCCCGAGGCATCGAACAACGCGACAGCCGGTGGTGCCCTGATCACCATGATGGCTCTCGGCATTCCCGGCGACATCATTACCGCCGTCATGCTCGGTGCCCTGCTGATCCACAATGTTCAGCCGAGCCCGACTTTCATCACCGACAATCCGGATCTGGCCTACGCCATCTTCGTCGCGTTCTTCCTGGCTCATTTCATCATGATCGCCATGCAGTCCGTGACGCTGCGGCTGTTCGTGATGGTGACGCGGATTCCGATGTATATGCTGGCCTCTGTGATCCTGGCCTATTGCGCGATCGGGGTCTTTGCCCTGAACAACATCACTTACGATATCTGGGTGCTGTTCTCGTTCGGAATCGTCGGCTACGTCATGCGGCAACTCGGCTTTCCGCTGGCGCCGATCATTCTCGGCGTGGTGCTTGGCCATGTCGCGGAGCTCAATCTCTCCCGCTCCCTGGCGACGGACAGCGATCTGATGCTGTTCATCACCCGGCCGTGGTCACTCTTCTTCCTGATTGTGTCGGCCTTCTCAATCGGCTTCCCCTGGTACCAGAAGGCGCGGGAAACCAAAGCCTGGACCCTTGCCTATGTTCCGGTCCTGCTGGCTGCGATCTCGGTCCCGCTTTTCATGATGGAAGGCTTCGTCCGGCCGATTATCGGAGTAGCGTTGCTGGCACTTTCCGCCTATCTTCTGTGGCGAAGTGTAGCGTCCGGATGGAAAGTGGCACCCTCTGGTGATCATGAAGTCCATCTGGAGGAGAGCTGACCAAGGTCGCCGGCCCCGCAAGGGAGGCCGGACAAAAGGTCGATAAAACTCCCCTGGGCGCGGGCACTGATTATTTCGTGCCCCGTCCGGGGCAATGCGCAACCACATTTTTGCCAAGGTGACGTCGTGGAAATCCGCAATCCTTATCTTATGTTCCTGGGCGATGCGCCCGATCAGCTCGCAGCAAAGACCGCCAATGGCGTGAAGGTCTGGCGCGAAGACTGGTGCGTCGGTCAGTTCCGCCTGCCGGGCTGCAACGCGGACCTGAAACTTCCGGACATGACCATCGAGGAAGCAGCCGAAGCCGGTGTGAAGACCGTCATTCTCGGCGTGGCCAATCGTGGCGGCTTCATGCCGGACACCTGGCTGGTCGAACTGGAAAAGGCGCTCGATCTCGGCATGGAGATCGCCAGCGGCCTGCATACCCGTATCAGCACCATTCCCTCGCTGGCGGCAAAGGCGAAGGAAAAGGGCCTCGGCCTTTATGACGTGCGCCACCCGACCGGCACCTTCTCCGTCGCGAACGGCAAGAAGCGCACCGGCAAGCGGCTGCTTCCGGTCGGCACCGACTGTTCCGTCGGCAAGATGTTCACCGCCCTCGCCATCGAACGGGAGCTGCACAACCGCAATGTGAAGGCGACCTTCCGGGCGACAGGCCAGACCGGTATCTTCATTGCTGGCTCCGGTGTTTCCGTCGATGCGGTCGTTTCCGACTTCATCTCCGGCGCCGTCGAGGAACTGGCACCGGCCAACGATGCGGATCACTGGGATCTGGTTGAAGGCCAGGGCTCGCTGTTTCACGCCTCGTATGCGGGCGTTACCATGGGCCTGATCCACGGTGCCCAGCCGGATGCGCTGGTGCTCTGCCATGAAGCCAATCGCCCGCACATGCGCGGCCTGCCGGAATACAAGGTGCCGAGCCTGACCGAGTGCATTCCGTACTATCTGCAGGCCGCCCGCCTGACGAACCCGGATGCGCAGTTCGTCGGCGTCTGCATCAACACCTCCAGCCTGGACGACAAGGCCGCCGAGGAGTTCCTGAAGAAAGCCAGCGACGAGACGGGCCTGCCGGCTGTGGATCCTATCCGCAACGGCGTCGGTGCCATCGTCGATAACATGCCGCTTTAGGCCTACCCACCGCAAGAGGAACAGTCGATGTACAGGTCGGTCACCGTCCGTCGTGAAAGCTGGCCGCTGCAGGGGGTCTTCCGGATCTCCCGGGGCGCGCGGACAGAGTCGGAAGTCATTGTTGTGGAAATTGCCGGCGACGATGTCGCCGGCATGGGCGAATGCTTTCCCTACAAACGCTACGGCGAAACGCTGGACAGCGTTGCGGACCAGATCGAGTCCGTGGCGGGTGAACTTGCCAACGGTATGGATCGTGCCGGTCTGGCGGCGGCACTCGCACCGGGCGCCGCGCGCAATGCCATCGACTGTGCCCTCTGGGATCTTGAGGCAAAACAAACCGGCAAACGGGCCTGGGAACTTGCGGGCCTGTCCGAGCCGAAACCGGTCACGACCGTCTTCACGCTCGGCGTGGACGAGCCGGAAGTGATGGGCGCGAAAGCAGCCGAGAACGCGGCGCGTCCGGTTCTGAAACTGAAGATGACCGGGGACGAAAAGGATCTTGAGCGGGTTGCCCTGATCCACAAGAACGCCCCGAATGCGAAGCTCGTGGTCGATGCCAATGAAGGCTGGACCGTTGCTCAGTATCAGGAATACGCACCGAAATTCGCCGAGCTCGGTGTCGTCATGATCGAGCAGCCGCTGCCCGCGGCGGACGATGAAGGGCTGCGCGGTCTCGACCGGGTGGTCCCGGTCTGCGCCGATGAGAGCTGCCACGACAGCAAGACCCTCGATGCGCTTGTCGGCAAATACGACATGATCAACATCAAGCTCGACAAGACCGGCGGTCTGACCGAGGCGCTGGTGTTGCGCGACAAGGCTCTGGAGATGGGCTTCGAGGTGATGGTCGGCTGCATGGTCGGCACCTCGCTTGCCATGGCGCCGGGCGTGCTCGTGGCGCAGGGATGTGCCGTGGTCGATCTCGACGGGCCGCTGCTGCTGGCGAAAGACCGGGAGCCGGGGCTGACCTATCAGGGCAGCATCATTCAGCCTCCCGAATTCGGAACCTGGGGCTAGAGCGTCTCATGGTTGATCTGCCGGACGTCACCTCGCATTACAGCTCGGACGGGCTGGCGGATCGGCTGATCGCAATTCTTGAAGCCTCCGGTCTCAGTCGGGACCGGATCACTGAAGCGGATCTGCATTCCGTCGATCAGATGCATCTGCGCGGCCGGACGGCGGCGCGGGAATTTCTCGACAGTCTCGATATCAAGGCCGGGGACAAGGTGCTGGATGTCGGCTGCGGTCTTGGTGGCCCGGCCCGTATGGCCGCGAGCCGTTATGACGCGGATGTCACCGGTATCGATCTGACCGAGGCGTTTTGTGACAGCGCCCGGCAGCTCAATGCGCTGGTCGGGCTGGAGAGGATCCGGATCGAGCAGGGCGACGCGCTCGCCATGCCGTTCCCCGACAACAGTTTTGACGTGATTTTCACCCTGCATGTGGCGATGAATATCGCCGACAAGGCGGGACTCTATCGCGAAATCGCCCGGGTTCTGAAACCGGGTGGCAGGTTCGGGCTTTATGACGTGGTTGCCGGATCGGGAGAGCCGATCCATATGCCCGTCCCCTGGGCCACCCTTCCTGAACACAGCCATCTGATCCCGGCCGATGCGGTTGAGGCGGCGGCGAATGCCGCCGGACTCATGACCGAACGGTCGGAAGATCAGTCAGCCCTGGTCGAGACCTATCTCGACGATCAGCGCGCGGCGCGTCAGCTGCGCGTGGAAAAGGGCGAGCCGGAGCCGCCGACAGGTGCGCCGGTCATCATGGGCGAGTCCTTCGTCCAGAAGCAGAAACACATCTATCGCAATTTGAAGGAGGGCCGGATTGCTGTCCGGCTTGCTATCTTCAAACTGAAAGAAGACTGAAACCAGATTGCGGCCGTACCCACGAGCCGCAACGGGAGGACATATGAGTACGGACAGCGATGTTATCGCCGAGATCAGGCGTGCCGTTCAGGCGCTTTGCGCGGATTTTCCAGGGGAGTATTGGCGGGAGAAAGACCGGGAGCGCGCCTATCCGACGGAATTCGTCCAGGCACTGACCGAGTCCGGCTATCTCGCGGTCTTGATCCCGGAGGAATATGGCGGCAGCGGGCTGTCCATCAGCGCGGCGGCGGCGATCCTCGAGGAAATCCACAAATCCGGCTGCAATGGCGGCGCCTGCCATGCCCAGATGTACATCATGGGCAGCCTGCTCCGGCACGGGAACGAGGAGCAGAAGAAAAAATATCTGCCGAAGATCGCCAGCGGGGAGCTGCGCCTGCAGGCTTTCGGGGTGACGGAGCCGACCAGCGGCACCGATACGCTTTCCCTCTCCACCACGGCGGTGAAAAAGGGCAATGACAAATATGTCGTGAATGGTCAGAAGGTCTGGACCTCGCGCGCAGAGCATTCCGACCTGATGCTGTTGCTCGCCCGGACCACGCCGAAGGACGAGGTGAAGAAACGCACCGACGGCTTGTCCGTCTTCATCGTCGATATGCGCGAGGCGAAGGGTAACGGGCTGGAAATTCGGCCGATCCGCGCGATGGTCAATCATGCGACGACGGAAGTCTTCTTCGACAATCTCGAAGTGCCCGCCGAGAATCTGATCGGTGAGGAAGGCAAAGGCTTCCGTTATATCCTCGACGGCATGAACGCGGAGCGCATCCTGATCTCGCATGAGAGTATCGGAGATGCCCGCTGGTTCATCGAGAAGGCGACGAATTACGCCAACGACCGGAAAGTGTTCGGCCGCCCGATCGGGCAGAACCAGGGCGTGCAGTTCCCGATCGCCAAGGCGTTCGCGGCAACCGAGGCCGCGGCCTTGATGGCGGAGAAGGCGGCCAGGCTGTTCGAGGCCGGAGAGCCGTGTGGCCCCGAGTCCAACATGGCGAAGCTGCTGACGGCGGAAGCAGCCTGGGATGCGGCGGATACCTGTCTGCAAACCCATGGCGGTTTCGGGTTTGCCGAGGAATATGACGTGGAGCGCAAGTTCCGCGAGGCCCGGCTGTACCGCACGGCGCCGATCTCCACCAACATGATCCTGTCCTTCCTCGCCGAGCATGTGCTTGGCCTGCCGCGTTCCTATTGAGCGGGGAGAGGACATCATGACAAAGCCGCTCGACGGCATGCTGGTGCTTTCCATCGATCAGGCAGTGGCGGCGCCCTATTGCGCTTCCCGCCTGGCCGATGCCGGTGCCCGTGTGATCAAGATCGAACGCGCCGAGGGAGACTTCGCACGCGGCTATGACCACGAGATAAAGGGCGAGAGCGCCTTTTTCATGTGGCTCAACCGGGGCAAGGAAAGTCTGGTCGCGGATCTGAAGAATCCGGACGATCTGGCCCTGCTGCACCGGATCATGGGGAAAGCCGACGTTTTCCTGCAGAACCTGGCGCCGGGTGCAACGGACCGGCTTGGTCTCGGCTCCGACGATCTCCGTAAACGCTATCCACGGCTGACCACGGTGGATATCAGTGGCTACGGGGACGAGGGTTCCTATGCCAAGATGAAGGCCTATGACTTTCTGGTTCAGGCGGAGAGCGGGTTGATCTCGGTCACCGGCTCGAAAGAGGAAATGGGGCGGGTCGGGGTTTCGATCTGCGATATCGCTTGCGGCATGTTCGCCCGGACAGCGGTGCTTGAGGCGCTGCTGCTGCGGGCACGGACCGGCGAGGGCAGCCAGATCAAGCTGCCGCTTTTCGGGGGCATGACCGAATGGATGTCGCCCTGGCTGCTGCATCAGGCCTATGGCGTGCTGAAGGAACAGCGTATCGGCCTCAGCCATCCGGCCATCGCGCCTTATGGCGCCTATGTCTGTGCCGGCGGGGACATGATCCTGATCGCCGTGCAGAACGACCGGGAGTGGCGCCGTTTCTGTAAGGACGTGCTCGGGGATGAAGGGATCGCGGATGACGAGCGGTTCCGCACCAACACTGACCGGGTGGCCAATCGCGGGGCGATGAACGATGCGATCAACGGCGTCTTCGGCACGCTGAGCCGTGACCGGGTTAAGGATAAACTGACGGCGGCGGGCATCGCCTTCGGGGCCATCAACAGCGTGGCCGATGTGCTGGAGCATCCGGCATTGCGGCAGGTGCCGGTGGAAACTCCGGTCGGCACCATCGATGTGGTGGCACCCCCGGCACAGTTCGTCGGAGCGGATATGTCCTTCGGCCCGGTCCCGTCACTCGGCCAGCACAGCGATGCAATCCGGGCGGAATTTTCAGAGGGCTGAACCCGCTTTAAACGAGCTTCAATGCAAAAGCGCCCGGCAATGCCGGGCGCTTTTTTCTCGTTGCGGGCAGCGTTAATCCAGCAACACGCTGGGCAGCCAGAGCGTGATTTCCGGCCAGATAACAACAAGGGCCAGACCGATCAGCTGCAGGATCACGAAGGGGATAATGCCCTTATAGATCTGCTGCATCGAAACCATCTCCTTGGCCACGCCCTTCATGTAAAAGAGCGCAAAGCCGAAGGGCGGCGTCAGGAACGATGTCTGCAGATTGATCGCCACGATGATGGCGAACCAGTAGATCACCTGCTGCTGCACGAATTCGAGCTGTGCATTGTTGGTCGGCGCCTCAAGCCCGAGATGGGGCGCGAAGGCGGGGGCCATGGTCTGGATGACCGGTGCGAAGACTGGCAGGATGATCAGGGTGATCTCCAGCCAGTCGAAGAAAAAGCCGAGAATAAAGACCACGAACATCAGCATGAACAGCAGCGGCCAGGGGCCAAGCTGAAGCCACTCGATGAACTCGATGATCAGGTCTTCGCCATAGACGTTCCGGAAGATCGTCGAGAAGGCCGTGGCGCCGACGAAGATCAGGAAGATCATCGCCGTCGTGAGACCGGTGCGGTGCACCACGTCCCGGAGCACCTCCCGGGTCAGTGTCCCGTTCGAAACGGCAAGGATCAGTGAGCCGAACGCACCGACACCCGCCGCCTCGGTCGGCGTGGCCCAGCCGGCGAAGATGGAGCCAAGCACCAGGGTGATCAGGAAGATCGGGGGCACGAAACCTTTCAGGACGCCGCCCAGGTAGCTGTCGCCCTCCATCCGGCCGATGACCATCGAGATACCGAAGACCATCAGGAAACCGATCAGGCCCCAGTTGAAGATATCCGCGAGATGGCTCTGTTCCATGACATAGCAGAAGCCGATTGCGATCACGCTGAAGCCGAAGAATTTGGCGATATTCGCCTTGTTGCTCGGCTCCATCTGAATGGCATCGTCGGCGATCGCGGGGGCTTTCTCCGGAGAGATGATACCCATGGTCACGATGTAGGCGACATAGAGGCCGGACAGTACGAGGCCCGGGAAGATGGCGCCGATGAAAAGATTGCCGACCGAGACCGCGAGCAGGCTGCCCATCAGGACCAGCATGATCGACGGCGGGATCAGGATGCCGAGTGTGGCACTGGCCGCGAGCGTGCCGGTGGCGAGCGACCGGTCATATTTCTGCGAGATCATCGTCGGCAGCGCCATCAGCGTCATCATGACGACGGAGGCGCCGATGATGCCTGTGGTCGCGGCCATGATGGTGCCCATGACGGTTACCGCGAGCGCGAGGGCCCCGGGAACCCGGCGGAAAAGGACCTGAAGGATATGCAGCAGGTCCTCGGCCACGCGGGACCGTTCCAGCATGGTGCCCATGAAGACAAAGCAGGGAATGGCGACCAGGATCGGGTTCTGGATTGCTCCGGACGCCCCGTCTCCGCCCCAGATCCGTTGAATGACCTGGAAAAAGACCGCGAAATCGAGCACATCGAGCCAGATTCCGAGAGCGCCGAACCCGACGGCAACCCCGCCAAGCGCGAACGCGACGGGAAGCCCGGTGAACAGCATCAGCGCCAGGGCGAGAAACATGTACGCCCCTATGAATTCGTACATGTGATCGTAAAGAGCTTCAAACATCGGTTACCGCGTTGCCCCCCAGGAGATTGCCGGTTTTTCTTTGTTCATTTTTCATTCCGGCCGGTGATGTTCGTAGTTGAAGATCTCGAGCGACTCCCGCGCTTCATCATGTTCTTTGCGGGAGCCGAACAAATAGACGGCGAGGCGGCACAGCGTGGCCACCACGGCCATGCTCAACACAACCACGCCAATGATCATGAAAGACTTGATGACATAGCGCCACGGAATGCCGGTCAGGGATTCCGAGCCTTCGCCCTGATGGTAGGAAATCTCCATGAGAATCCAGGATTGCCAGCCGACCAGAAAGAGGAAGGGAACGGCCATGACTAACAAGCCAATAAATTCAAGCCATGCCTGCTTGCGCGGATGGATGTGTTCACGGAACACGTCGACGCGAACATGGGCGTTGGCGAGATAAGCGAAGCCGAAGGTCGTCAACAGGATGATGCCGTGCAGGTGCCATTCCAGGTCCTGCAGAATAGTGGATACGGAATAGCCGTAATCGATGGAGAACTCTGAAAAATAAAGCCTGATGAAGTCGACCTTGCGGGTGATGACATCGAACATGATGATGAAGACGAGCGGAAGGATAAGCCAGGCGCCAGCCTGGCCCGCCTTGCGGGAGAAGCGATCCAGAACGCTCGCAATATCCAGTGCGGCTTTCATATCTGAAACCTCGATTTCCTGATGGAGGGGGGCGAGCCTGACGGCTGTGCCTGATGCGCTGGAAGAGCGCTGCCGGCATGTCCGGCACGCCCAAGGCGGGACGCACAGAAAGAGACGGGAGTCCCCGAAGGGACCCCCGCATGCGTCGGTCTTATTTCAGGTAACCGCGGTCACCCCAGACCTTGAAGCCTTCATGGAACTTCGTGTAGCTGTCCCACAAAACCTTCACGTCCGGGTTCGCCACCAGTTCTTCGGCAAGAACCTCGTTCCAGGCGCCACGCAACTGGTCGAGGATCTCGTCCGGCCAGGTGACGTTTTCCACGCCGTCCTTCTCATTGGCGATCATGGCTTCGAACTGGGACGCTTCGCCGTCGGCGATCATGTCCGTCACGTTCTTGTCGCACGAGATCTCAAGCATTGCCTGCTGGGCGTCGGACAGCTCGTTCCACTTGTCCATGTTGATCAGCAATTCGTTGGACGTGGATTGCTGGTGCCAGCCGGGGAAGTAATTGTATTTGGCGATCTGATAGAAACCGTAGGACCGGTCGATCGCCGGCATGGAGAATTCCGTGGCGTCGATGGTGCCACGCTCCAGAGCCGGATAGATATCGCCGCCCGCGAGCTGCTGGGTGGAGACGCCGAATTTCTGCATCACCTTCGCGCCGATCCCGAAGAAGCGCATCTTCAGGCCCTTCAACTGATCGAGAGAGGTGATTTTCTCGCGGAACCAGCCGGATGTTTCAGGCGGGATCATGCCGCAGAGCAGGAACTTGATGTTGTCGCGGGCATAGAGCTCGGTCCCGATCTCGACACCGCCGCCATGCTTGAACCAGGCCACGAATTCCGGTGCGGCCGGGCCGAACGGCCAGGTCGACAGGAAGGCGTAGGCTGAGTTCTTGCCCTGGTTGGCGCCCGATGTTCCGAAGGCGGAGTCAATCGCGCCCTGGCTGACCGGATCGTAATAGGCATAACCGCCGGCGAGTGCGCCCGGCTCGAATACCTTGATATCGAAGTCGCCATCGGACATCCGGTCGATGCCTTTGGCGATGCGGTGCGGTGGCGGGCCGAGAACTTTCACGTTCTGACCGAATGCGGCATGCATTTTCCATCGTACTTTCTTGGCTTCGGCATCATTTGAGCCGAGGCCAATGGCGATCGTCGAGGCGACCGCAAGCACACCGAAAGTTTTCAGAAAACCCGATTTCATGAACTTCCTCCCTTGTTCAATTTGCCTTCGGACCCGGTTATCCGGGCCTCTTTAGCTTCATTCCACAGTGTATTTTTTGTCGCTTCTGGACGTTGTCCGAAGCTTTTTGATCCCGTGGTGCGCGAAGTATTGCCGTGATTTTTCGCCCCGTCAAAGGCTTCAATCCGGCGGAAGTCCTCAGAAGGCGGGTTTTCCCGACAGGAGGAAATACATTTGCGTATACGTTATTTTGCTTGAAATTCTTGTAATTTCAGGTCAGTGCCCCTGAAAAAGCAGGTCCGGAATATGGCCCGCATGGTCGATGACAATATCGGCCAAAACGTCTAATTGCTCCCTGGGGGTAGCCCCTGTCAGGACGCCAACAGTGGTTCGGCATCCAGCGGCTCGCCCGGCTTCCATGTCCGCCTTGTTGTCGCCGACCATGATCGTGTCCGAGGCCGCAAGGCCCGTTCTGTTCAGGAAAGCCTCGATCATATCCGGTGCCGGTTTTGGTGCGTGCCCGCTGTCGTAGCCGGCGATAAAATCAACCAGATCGCCAAGGCCCAGCGCATCGACCATATCCCGCGCCCCGCGCTCGGCATCGTTCGTGACGATCGCGATCCGGATATCCTTTGCCCGCAAGCTTGTGAACAGATGCCGCAGGTCGCAGACCGGCGTCAGGTTGCGGGCTGCATGGTCGAGCCAGTAATCGTCCAGCCATGCGGCTGTTTCATCGGGATGGGGCAGGTTTGGCGCCATTCCGCACCAGAGTTCGGCTACCTCGACGGCCGTGCCCTGGGCGAGCAGGGTTCCGGGGGCAACGGCGCGCTGGTCGGGGTCGCCGCCTGCGGCCCGGGTCAAGGCATCCGCGTCCGCACTAACATTGTAGGTTTTGACAAGCGCCCGGGCTGCGGAGAGCACTCCCGGGAGCCAGGTCTTCTCGAAATCAATCAGCGTGCCGTCCTTGTCGAACAGCACCCCGCGAACAGGTCCGGGCATTGATGGCTCCATGGGATCGGGTGGCCGGGGAAAGTTAAGCTCGCCCGGCCCGCATGGATCTGCAAGGGCTGTTTATGGCTGCTCCTTGCAAGGGAGCGGGAAAGCCTTCCGGCCGCTGGTCAATCCGCAGAGGCGATCATGCCGGATCTGGCCCGTCTCTCGGCCTTGCGTTTTTCCCATTCGGCCAGCCGGCGGGCCTTGCGGTCTTCGAATTCCTGGCGCAGTTGCAGGGCGCGCTCGGTGGCGATTTCCCGTTGCCGCTCCGCCCGTTCTTCACGAAGCGCTTGCTCGTCGGCATGTCTTTCCTGGCGGGCCAGCGCATCGGCGGCCAATGCATCCGCGCGTTGCGCCGCGGCCGTGGCCAGTTCCAGATGATCGGTGGAGGGATCGGCCATGGTCACGGTTTCGCCCTTGTAGGCTTTCTGCTGCAGCTTTGACACGGCGTCCCGGTAATTCTTGCCGCGCACGCTGTTGCCGGAATGATAATGCTCGATGGCATCCCGCCAGGAGCCGTGCCGCTCTTTCAGTTCAATCAGGAACCGGGCTGCGTAGTCGGTGTTCTTCAACGGATCGAATGCCTCGGCAAGATCCTCGAAGGCCGTACCGTGATAGCGCAGGTTGATCTGCATGCAGCCGACATCGATGTTCGTGATGCCTTTGGCGAGCAGGCGGCGTACTTCCGCCATGGCTGCGAATTCTGTCGGATAGTGCCGTCCCTCTCCGCCGGAGGTCACTGTCCAGGGCCACGTATAGCTTTCATTGCGCTCGCTGTTCCAGAGCCCGGTTTCTTTCAGGGACATCGCAAACAGCAGGTGCTTTGGCAGCTGGCGCTCTTCCTCTGTGTGACGGGTTGCGTTGGCGCATATCTTGTCCGTCGGCCCGAGCGCGTATGATTCGGGCGCGAAAAGCAGATTGAGGGCGGCAAATATGATCAGTGTCGATAGATAGCGCATGCTCTGGCTCCTGTGTCGGGAAGACAGAAGCAAGGAGCATGCCGTTTGTGTGGCGGGGTGTTATTCGGCTGCGGCGCGGACCGGACTTGACCCGTTTTCGGCCATGCGCCGGGCGGTCTCCGATAACTCACCCAGCAGCGCCGCGATGTCCTTTTTCAGCGGCTCGATACCGGCCCGTGGCTCGATCCGGCGCTCGTCCATATACAGGGCGCGATTGATCTCTATCTGCAGAACATGAATACCGACCCCCGGCCGGCCATAATGTCGGGTAACGAATCCGCCGGCATAGGGGCTGTTGCGGCGCACGGTATAGTGCCGGTCCCTGAAAAAACTCTCGGCGCGCTCGATAAAAGCCGGGGCGGCGGTGACGCCATGACAGTCGCCGAGAACGATATCGATCGGACGCCGCTCGCTGCGGACATGGCGCACGGCGCTGGACGGCATGGAGTGCCCGTCGACCAGGAGGCAGAAGCCGAATTGTTCAAGTGCTTCGGCGATCAGCCGCTGCAGGGCCCGGTGATAGGGCGCATAGTAGGTGCCGATGCGGTGCGCGGCATCATCAAAGGAGAGCTTCTGGCCGTAGACCGGTTCGGAATTGGCGACGACACGGGCAATGGTGCCGAGCCCGGCCGAGATCCGGATGCTGTCCGTGGCGGCGCCATCGGGCAGAGGATCGGAGAACATGTTCGGATCCAGCTCGAACGGCTCCCGGTTCACATCCACATAAACACGCGGGAAAAGGGCCGTCAGAAGCGGCGCGCCCGACGCGTTGGCGCCCTCCAGCACCTGCTCCATGAAACTGTCTTCCGAAGAGCGCAAATCCAGCGGGGCAAGCCGGGTTGCCGCTAGCAGGTCCGGGGGATAGAGGCAGCCGCTGTGCGGCGAGGCGACCACGAGAGGGCTGTCGCACTGGACGGGGCGATGGATCCTGTAAATCCCGGCAATCTCATCCGGCACCGCCTGAACCGGATTCCCGGCCACATCGCCGGAGCCGAGAAAAGCCGGCTCTATCAGTGCCGACGCTATGGCGTCGAGCGTATCTCCGGCAGCCGCGTTCCCGACGGCATTTCCTGTCGTATCATCCGCACTCAAGCGCAGTCTCCCGGACCGGCAAATTTCACCCCACCCTAATATGGAATGCAAAGAGGGCAAACCAAGAAGAGGCGCGTATCCCCCACTTGTCGCAGGGAGCACGGCACGTGCGCGGAGGGCGATGTGAAAGCCTGGGGCAAAACCGTTAAATCAGGTCTTGCAAAACCGGATTCCGCTGGCTATACACACGCCTCCTTCGCGGCGCACTTTTCCCGATGCCGCGACATATAGGGCGCGTAGCTCAGCGGGAGAGCACTACGTTGACATCGTAGGGGTCACTGG